>JGI24021J15306_10000553_pt1 | contig 29520 bp, 14 predicted proteins | sample Ectturendosymbi1_FD_15306 | JGI IMG/M metagenome (IMG submission 15306) | reverse complement strand
ATCCGAAATGTTCTTTACATCATTCTTTGTAGCAGGTGTTGCCATCTTGCTTCTTAACAGCATCAGAGCACACAGTTTAGATATTTATAACAAGCCTACAACCTTTGGTGAACTGGATGGTGAACAATGAGTTGATTGGAGATTGCACTTAGCAATGCTTAAAAACTGGCAACTGTGATCCAGCAGCTCAATCTCGGTGAGAGCATTTGGCGCTGATGGAAAGACTGGCAAAGATATAACCATAGCTGAGCTTATGGTGAAACAGGCAATCGTTTCTGGGTTTTCAGTTTATTCATTTTTGCATAAAATGAAACCAGTTTCGAGGCTACTGCAGAATATGTAAAGAAAAACTAGCGCCGATATGGTTTCAGAGAAAATTTGGTTCTACACTAGAGAAAACGACGAATGAATCAAAATGTGAAAAACAATAAAGTTATGGTTTTAGGTTGTGGAATTTAATGAAGTGAGTTTATCACCTCAGCGGCGGATCCAGGAGAGGAAAATTTGGGGTAACTACTCCCCCAATACGTCTTGTGCGTCCTTCGAACGGCGCAAATTTACAGTGCTCAGGTAATCCTTCACAAATATGGCTCAGTTTTCAACTAAATTCTTGAAATGACTTAAAATACTCTTATTAATCTCATTCCTTCCTTAGCTGTTTTTTTTGAAGCGTTCTGTCCAGCAATTCTATCAAAATAAGAATAATTTTGTAATTTTTGCGTAAGAGGAAGGGGTTACCGGCAGGGGCGTAGCCAAGAGGGGTAATGGGGGCAATCGCTCCTCCCTAATTCTGAAAAGTTGCACCAAAAATTTCAGGTTAATCAAGTCTTTGATGTATAACACAAAGACGCACTTCAGTACAAATCATCGAAACTGCTTGAACTTCCTTGTTCAAAGTTGAATTTATCAGCAGGCCTAGGTTGATAACGCTTTATGTTTCGATGGTGCCTTGTCTGCTTTTTTCATTTTTAGTGGCAATGCGAGTTGTGTCACAGGACTGAATCATGCATGACGATTCGACGATAGATTCTTCGCTTTCGATTGTAGTAAAGTAGATCAAAATAATGCAATAAATTTTTCAGTAACAACGTTTGGGAGCTGTTGAAACACTTTCAGCGCCAAGAGCGATATGATACGTTGAAAATGTTTTGTGCTCTTGTGTTGAATGATTGCGTCTGTGATATGGACCACGAGTCTGTAATAAATTATTATTATTATTATTAACATTATTAAAAACATATCGCTTTTTAAACAGAGCGCCAGCGTCTATTCTGAAACGTACTTTACTTTTCTTCTCGCCAAAACTGCCATACAAAACTCTGCCCTTGCACTTACATTTTTACAACCAGGGCTGTCAATTCGCGTAAATGTTTTGAAAAAAACATCTAGACTCATTTAAAACCTTGAGTTGAACAGACAACCCACTTAGGAAGATACACAAAATCAGGTTAATCTATCGAAGTATCAGTTAGTCACAAACAGTACTAGTGGATATAACCCATTTTCTTTGCTAATGAACTGTAAAAACGAATATTTTCCCATAAAAAATAAATATCACAAATTGAAAAAAACGAACAATCTTACATGTACTGGATCCACGTTACTTTAATCACAAAGTAAAATGGATTCTTCCTCATTTTCACTTCCAGAATCACTGGCAAGTTCATGTTTTTGTGTTAAAGCCCTTCTATGGATCTCTTGCTCACTGTACCATCCAGAAAATTTGTAATTGTTTTTGTTTGGTTCTAGCTGGTGCATGTCTGATTCTCCCTGGTGACAGCCTGTCCTACAAGTACTTTATTTAGGACAGTTTTTTCTTTCACACAGTGAGTGGTTCTGGTTTTTATGGAATTTATTCGGGAACACATTTTTTGTACATTTGCAGAAAAGTGCAGTTAAAAGGTCATACTTGTCATGAAATATGATAACAAAGAAAATCCTAAATCAGGGGTCACCAACGTGGTGCCCGCGGGCGCTAGGTCGCCCGCACGGACCATGTGGGTCGCCCGCGGTCTTGTTCTAAAAATAACATAAACATGATCAGTGTCTTCACATTAATGAATGTTTTTAATTACTAATGATAACATAATTGAAAACAAATTGAGCAACTTTTATTTCAGAAGTATGTGTATCAAATTGGTAGCCCTTCGCATGAATCTGTGCCAAGAAGTAGCTCTCAGTTCCCAAAAAGGTTGGTAACCCCTGTCCTAAATCACACACTGTATCCTAAATCACCGCTACGCAGTAAAAACGGAACCCCATATCCTGGGACGAAAAACCCAGAAAGGAATGGAAATCCCAGATCTGGGGGCAAAGTCCCAGCTTTGGTACCCCTGTTTACAACGTTAAAGATCCTTGTTACTGTTGCGTGACGTGGTAAGAGACTCACACAGCTTTCTCGCTTGAAGTGAACTTTTTGTGGCGCAATCGTTTTGCGTTTTGCACATGGCAAAGTTATGTGCAGATTGCTCTGCTGTGCATGTATTTTTCACATTCCTCAATACTGGAATTTGCTAGAGGGGCATCTACCCATCTAAATGTCTTTATCATTCGTACATTCATTTCAATTTCAATATAAACCCCAAAATCAAAACAAAGGGACAGCACATGGGAAAAAAACGATACCTCTAAAACTTGCATGTTCAAAGTTAGATTTGTGAGTAAAGAACTCATTATGTTTCGATGGTGTCTTGTCTGATTGGTTTCATTTTTAGTGCCAATGCGAATTGTGTCACAGGGTTATATCATGCGTGAGAATTCGACGATGGATTCTTCACTTTCAGTTGTTGTAAAAACGATCCAAATAATACAGTAAATTTCTCAGATAGGATATCGTTTGGAGCTTTTGAAATACTTTCGGCGCTATGTATGATGTATTGACAAACGAATTGTTTTTTAAACAGAGAGGCAGCGTTCTTGCGGAAATGTACTTCAGTTGGTTTTCTCGCCAGAAGTTCCATTAAATTTCTGTGCCCTTGCCCGTACGTTTCACAATGTTCACGTCCATTGATATTGTCGTGTAACGTTGTACGAGACTCATACAGCTTTTTTCTCTTTATTTTCACTTGAGGTAACTTTTGCGGCTTGCGGCGTGATCTTTTTGCACGTGGGAATAGTCTGGGCAGGTAGTTTTGCTGTGCCTGTATTTGTCACATTCCTCAACATTTGGCAAGGGTGTATACAATTACAGTAAGTATTCGTCCCAGGCATCCTCCGACCTTTGAACGTCCCTGCTCGTACGAACGATTGCTCTGGTAATTGAGACGAACGTCACTGGCGTGTCGTTGGAAGCGAAATAGCAGCTCAGTTTTATTAGTAGGATCGCGAGAAAACGGCCGTTTCAAAGATGTACGTGATGGTTAAGAGTGATTAGCGACAGTTACAGCTTGAGGATGCCGGTGACGATCTGATCTTACCACCATGGGAATTTTTTTTTACATAATGAGTCTCGGATATCGTGTGCTTATGTGTTGAAGACACAGAGATTATTGAATTTGCTATAGTCGGATTGTTGTAGTTGATTCAAACAGTTAATAAACTTCAATCAAAGTAATTGGTTCCGCATTGACATAACAAGTATCTTGGCCATTGAGCGCTAAACAATGCAAATATTCAGATGTAGCTGTTTTGAGAAGTACGCGACGTACAAGGTTGAGTTGATTGCAGATGGCACTTCAGTGCTGTTTGAAAACTGGCTGCTGTAATCCAGCAGCTCAAATACATGGTGAAACACTTGGTGTTGATGTTGAATGGTGGGAAAGATATGACTTTTGTTGAGTTAACTGGCAATCATTTCTCAGTTTTCAGTTAATTCATTTTTGGCGAAATGAAACCAGTTTTAAGGCTTCTGCGGAGAAAGAAGAGGAAGATTAACGCCAATTTTGTTCCAAAAAAATCTGGTTGGGCTCTGGAGTAAAACGACGAATTAAACTGTGTAAAATATTTGAATAACGGTTTTAGTGACTTGATCTCAACTGCGGCGGATCCAGGAGAGGGCAGTTTGGGGCAAATGCTCCCCAAAAGCGTGTGTGGCACTCCTATTAATGGCGCCAATATGCGCCCCTTTTAGGGGCTTATCAAACACTCTAATCCAGTGGTTCCCAATTGGGTGCCGCCGCACCCTAGGGTGCCATTTACGATACTCTGGGATTGCCGCGAGCTAACGTGTGTTCCAATATATCATTAAAAATATCATTTTCAAAATGTCATCAGACCTTAAAGCAAATTGCCATTTTTTCGCCACTGGGTGCCGCAAATCATATTTGTCTTCTGAAGGATGCCGCAAGCCTATAGTGGTTGGGAAACACTGCTCTAATCTGAACAATGTTTTTCAGTTGTTGGATTTCGGGATTTACGTGCTAGACTTTCACCAGACCTGTTTTGTGGAAAAATTGTTTGGTAATAATACTACTGTTCTGTTGTTTCTTTCCAGCGTCAGAGCTCCCCACTGCCAATTGCCCAGCCTAACAGTCACTCAGTTTTAATCCCAAATGTGGTCGCTTTGTTAGCACAGTTCTCGACTTGTCGCCGATATGTTGTGCAAAATTGGTCTGTTTTTATTTTAAGTTTATTTATTGAACGAAATATTTATGTTTTTTACATTTTTATTTTAGTAGAACAAACGCAAGTGCAGCTAGAAAGTATTTAAGCGGACAGCCGATGATAAAGATAACTGCTATTGCAAACGTTTCGGTAATCAATGTGACCTCCATCTATTCAGTGAAACATGAAACGCAATGAGTTAGATGCAATTTTTTTGAGCTAGTAGGGGCATGTCGCGATAAAAAATGAACAAAACACCAAAAGACTGACTTAGTGGCAGAAGACATTTGTAGCAGATCTGTGGAGCTGGAACCCAAATTTCAGGCTCAGTTTCTGGCTCTAAAATGCTTGGCTACGGCTCTAGTTACAAAATCATTTGATTCAGTGAAAACATAACTAAAAGTATTTTGTTCGTTAAATCATTCTATTATTTAGCTTTGGTTATTACACCAGCATGGATAAGGTTTTGCATTTTGCAATATTTGGTGCATAGGTGGTTGTATGCAAAAATGTTTGAAGAACCCTGATCAACAACAAACGAAGAAAATTTCGTGAACATAAGACAAAGCTGGCATCCAAAGATGATTCTACTTTTTTTTCCAAATTTTTCCAATCCTTTATTTTCATTCAAAGAGATAAAAATACGCACTACTTTCAGTAAACCAGGGGTGGAAACCTCCAGCCCGGCTGGACATTTGGTATGCCTCGCATCAGAGTTTTCGTTACCCAAGTTAGCGTACAACATCGCGTCCAAACGAAGCTCCATGATAAGCAGGTACATAGGTAGTATGTCAACAGAAGCCACTCTTTCTCATAGTTAGACAAAGGTAGACTTAGGAAAAAATTCATTGATTTTGCGGTCCGCCAGCAACAATGCACAATTCTTGCGGACTGTGATAGCAAATAGGTTCCCCACCACTGGAGTAAACAGTAATGAAATAGAAAATTGGCTCTGGCTTCTCCTGTCCGATTAGGCTCTAAGTTCCATCATTCGTAATTGCTTTAGCTTCGGACTGCAACGCCACACACTTGGTTAGCAGCCACATGCATTTGTGGGATACGTGCCTGTGGTGTCGGCGTGTACTGTGTGGCTTCAGTGACGATGTGTTAAGCTGTGATGCCGGTTAGAAATGCATAGAAGCATCGCTGGGATGTTTGCGTTACGTTTTGTCATGTGTTGTTGAATCATCGAAAATGCAAGAATCCGGAATTGCCACCAAATGTTGTCATTACCAGTGACATCTGGGATGTGAAAATCAACCCGATGATGTTGTTGACTTGCAAATGCCTGCAGTCTAACGTACTTTGGAGGTTATGTGCTCCATAAACGATTTTTTAAATATAAGTTGCGTTTTTCCGTTTCAAGAAGAAACGCAAGAGCACGTATGACTAGAAGCAACGTCGTAATGGTTGAATAAAGTCAAGGCCTCCTAGAGAAATTCTCTACATGGCTTAGACCGTAAACCAGTTTTGAAGAGTCTGCATGTTTAGAAAATAACGTTGTTTCACGTGCACTGCAGCACTGGATTTTATGAAATCGTCGAGTTTTTGCTGCACGGTGTTTAGCTACGGACTTGAAAAATGGGATGAAACATGTTTGGGTGAAAGGGTGGTTCCGACCGTGATATGCGTTGTTGTGTGGCAACATGCTTTCTTTTTAAGAGTTGCTGGATGCAACGGTCCAGCCTGTAGAAAGTAACCGTTCTGAGACAACATAAGCTCATCATCGTGACCTCCGCCTCTGCATCAGTTTGTAACAACTGACACGGTCATATGCGCAGCGCGACAAAGGGTTGAAAGTTTTATTTCCTGTAGAAACAAACGGAATTAGCCCATTTTGAATAAATCCCTTTATGTGCGAATTTTCTGCAAGTAGAATCAATAAAACCAATTGGTAATTTCTTAAGGAAAACCTTACGAAACTGTAAGGGGTTATTGATTTTTTATTCTTCGGTAAAAACAATATTTCCGCGAACGCAGCTAATGTTAATAAAAACTTGCCCAGAAAATTTTGGTTCAGGAAAAGGTAAAAAACCTCATTCACTTAGGGGTAAAGCAAGTCTGGTCGACACCGAAGTGGGGTTATACTGTCACTTGGCTTTATCTATTGCGTAGATCACGGGTATCCAATTGTTTTTGTCAGAGAGTCATATAAGCTACTGCACAACAGTTACAGAGCCGGGTATCTTGCTTAATGTGATTGTTTCGGCCATGTTACATTCTGCCAAATCATCATCTGTTTCGTAAATATATTATTTTTTAATTATTGACAAAATTTCCTTGCAGTCGAATGGGGTGGTTTCTGGGACCGGATAGAATGACTTCGTGGGCCGGATTTGACCATGGCGTAGAACATGCATATGTCTGTCAGGAGAGGTGATGTTGGTGAGCCAATGGCAACGCCATTAACCTGTGCATAAAAACCACCGTTAATCTGAAAACAAACGCCGTTGTTTTCACAACTCCTTCATTTGACCGTCAGTTTCAAATTTTGTCCTGCTTGTTTGCATTGTACTTTTTTTACACATCGGACGTGATTTGCACCTCACGTAACTCAGCAATCTTCCACAATTTGTGGTTCCTTCTTGTGATGAAAATCGATGTGTCATGGTAATCTGGAATGACAACATCTGTTTATTTGATCACAGCCGTGATAAGGGCATAACCGACAGCTTTTAAGTAGAAATAACATTTGCTTTGCAGCCGAGAGCTTGCGTGAGTCTGTGTCGTACCTCGGGGCGGTCTACTGCGACGCCATCACGTTGGATGAACCTGTACGAACAGGCTAAAGAGAAATTTGCAAATTTTGGCAATTTTTGCGTGCTTTCATTACACAGCTAAACGGAAAAAACGAGAAGATCTGCATGGAATTTAGAGACTGTTATCCCGAGAGAAACTACCTTGCATGATGTTTGTAGAAAATGCAGGTTATGTTTGTTTGAAGACTTTGCTTGATGATGCCTTGCAATTAGGACTTTTTAGTTTTAGGTCAGCTGAGTTTTGTACGCCATTTCTTTGAGAAAATTTGCAAATAACGAAATGGTGATAAATCTTTCAAAATGAGTTTGCACACACTAAAGTCTCAGAGAAAGTTGGTAGTGTAGCAGAGCCGAATAGAAACTTTTTCTGATTCCATTCTCTCAGTGCAAATACCTCAGGCTAGAAGACCTTCTATCTTCTAATGCTCTGAGGCTAAATCTGTTCTGCACTTACCTCATGTTCTGCAGTAACAGAATATGCCAAGTCATGGACAAAAACAGATTTCAACTTGAAAAAACCTGGTTCTGCGTTTTTAGTCACCTAGTGTTTCTCCGCAGAATATCGTTATTTCCTTTTTGGTTAAGATTATTTCGCTAAGAAATTTTAATGACGGGTTCATGGGTGGTCCTCACAAATACCCAGGATTAGGAAGAGCATGTTTGTCAGCTAGAATGTGAAAGCGTAAATGTTTGTTACATGGGAAACACTAAACAGTGAAAAACACCAGATTAAATAAATCTGATGCACGCAGTAAACGTTCAATTAGGAAATGAAACAAAATTTTGAATGCAACTACGGCTTTAGCATCACAGCAGTTTTGCGCAACTTCATTTTAAATATTTATAAAAATGCAACAGCAAGTTGAAAAAAATATAACATTACCAAAATGCAACAACCGCTTTACTTTAATAACCGGTAGACATTCGTGATTTTGTTTTGCAGAAGAGGCTCTGGTCAGGTTTCTCGACATTCGTTTCTCTTTGCATGTGCTGCATATTTGCATCACTTAGAAACATTGATAGCATCTTTCATGCTGCTGTCAAGAAATATTACCATTCACAGATATTGTGAGAAAACATTACGAAATTCCCCCTAGATAACAAAAAGCAGTAAATGCTTTCAAAGCCATTTCCCAGTTATTACTGGATCACAGTGCAAAAACTTTTCGGCAACACTTGTGGAAGGTTTTGCTTACAGAAAGTTCAGTATATATTAAATTTTCATCTAAAAATTCCGACAGGACACTGAGAATAATAGGATTTGCAACAAAACATATAGATATGTTGATGACCGGGACAAAGTTGACAAAAGAATGGAAAACCAACCAATCATGTTCCGCCCTGCTCAAAAAACGCCTCACAACTGTTTTATTCAAACTAAAAAGAGAAAAAAGCGTAATCCTGAAGAAATTATACTGTCTAAAAGCGACAAGTTAGGTCTTGCCTTCGACAGCTGCATTTTAACAGCTGTTTTCAAATATTTTTAATTCTTTTTTCACTAGCCCCATCTTTCATATTTTTACAAGAATCATTCAAAGATTAAAATCTCAGTGATTCCACACAATGTACGTCAACACTTTTGAGAATCGTGAATATTTATTACACAAATTTCAAGCATTCTACCGTAATTAATAAATTCTCTAAAAAAGTGACTTAGTTGCCTTTAATGACAGCATTTTTGTTCAATTTGGTTTTCAAAAATTATTTAAAGGAAATCATGAAATTAACAGGGTTTCATGTAAATCATTGTATCTGCGGTATATATTTTTGATAACACTTCTCAAGACTTTCAGATTTTTGTGTGTTCCCAAGCAGGGATATTGGGATTTAAGTTTCATTAAATTTCCTCTTTTGTCAAACTTGTTCAAATGCCCCAAATTGGAGAATACGTTACATCAGAGCAAGTTATTGCGTCAGAAACACCACAATTCGAGGAGGATGTCACAAAAGCAGGAAATACAAATGGAACGCGACGTGCTGCAACGGGATTCATCGTTGTCGAAAGCGTCATACTTGCTGTGGCCTTATATCTCCTTGTCTCAGTAACATTTTACTTTGTTTTCAGGTTAGTACCTTTCAAACAAAACTTCATTAAATTATAGTGAATGATTGTTGGGGCACTGTCATTAGTGAAATGTTGTTTGTGTATGACATAAGGTTGTTTTCAAACTTAAACCTTTCCACTGAAATTATGTTGTAGAGTGTTTTTATCGACCGATTTTTCGGTCTAGCCGACACTGAGAATCTCAAACACACTGCAAGAAGTCTTTTCTTATGGATTTCCCTGTCTTTATACTCAAATTTAGAGTAAGTACATCGTGGTGCAATAGCTATATTTAGCATTAGCAAGAGTTGTTTGATAGATGTGCCTATTCTACTACACTGTTTTAAGAGATGACAGCTTCGTATAGGGAAATATCCAGGTCGTCGAAATAACGAAAGCAGAGGTGCAGCCACGAACTTTAAAAGGAGAAAAACACTTTGGTATTAGCATGGTGCAGAAACGCGATAGCGCAAAAATTAAGGTTTTTGTTATGTTGCTGAATGCTACTAAGATCGATGCTTCTTCAGAAAAACTTGCCAAATCCGTTCTCCTTACGTTATGAACCGACTTTGATTGCACTTGGTGATTCACCGCCATGCGTTTATGGTGCGCTCTTCTAACATGTTCTATTCGTTGAGTTTATTTGTAGACTGACACCCAGCATGCGTTGAAACTTAGCGAAATGGAGGATTACCTTTCTTGAATAGAGAGTCTAACTTATTTTTTGCAAAACTCACAACCGTAATAGGTGGGAAGACGAAGGCGACAACTGCACTTCGACAGCAAAGTTCGGAATATGTTGTTGACAACCGACACAGACTGAAAAGAAATTAGTACAAATGTCTGAATGTTTAAAAATACAGTTCAGGTAATCTTAAAAACAGAAGATATAGGTGTTATTTGCCAAAATGATCAGAAACGTTGCAAGAGCACAGGCGCATTTTTCAACAACTCAGCAATTAATCTCAAGATCATTTGACCGAAAAAACTAAGTTGCTCCATTTCAAATTTTTTTTTGAAAAAAGAAACATCTTTGCCTACCAAAAGTGCGGGAGATACGCAAGGTACCTCTAGCCAAAATGCCACAACTCATTTTGCAGGTTAATTATCAACAACCGAGGTTAAATATGAGCCATGCGCATCGACCAAGCTTGTCTTTTTAACGAATTCCCATTATGGGACTTAATTGCGAAGCTTGCTTTTTCATCAAGATGCCAGACTTGTTTATGCAAAAATGGCATTGGAGATCTCATGCACAACTGTTGTTTACACACATTGGGTAAGCATTGGAATCTTAGCAGTAACCTTACGCTTACCCAAAAAATACACAATTTATGCATATTTCGATAGGACTGCGCGATTGAATCCTTAGTGAAGGTCAGCTACTGAAGGAATCAGGATAATAAGTTTATTTTAAGTATTTTGAAAGTTTGTTGATGAAAACTGAATTACGCATATTGTCAAATGACACCAAAGCGGGCCAGTTGTGTTACATTAGGATGTTAAAAATTTTGTCTGAACAAATGGTCCAAGTTGGGTGCTGTATCAAGTTGACTTTGTTGGTGATTTCTATTAGGCGAAAAAAGTTTTGAAATTAAAGTGATTCCATTGAGTAGAAAATGTAGATTTTTTGGCAGAAATGATTTGAAAACATTAATTCAGTTGTTCACAACTTTCAATAAAAATAACGGTTGGGAAAAACTGGTGTAACAACAGTAAGCCAGAAATTGGAGTAAAATATGTTTGCTTTCTGAACTCATTCTGCTTGCATAGGCTGTACGTGGAACATTCCTATTTTTAAATGCATTTTATGAAAAGCACAGAGTCAGTGAAAGCTTATGTCAGCACCTCGTTTTACAGATAACCGCTATCTCTCACTTTTGCAAACCAAAGGATTTTGGTGATTGATTCTTCATACGCTGTTAGCACAAACTGCTTTCAAGAACGCCTTGAGGCCACATGCTTAGCTCTGTTGCGATAAACAGCATCTAGTCAAAACCTGGCGCAAATTTTGAACTTTCCTGCCCAATGAGACAATCTTATGATTTAGTTTCTCATTTTCATGATCACAAAATCTGAAAAAAAAACAATCGTCATAGTTCTGGCGAAGTCGAACAAAAGCACGATTCCGATTTACCCGAATTGGTGCCCTACTAACGTTTGACTTACAGAAATAACTGTGCCGCGATTAAAAGTAGTGCATTCTAAAAAACGAGTTTGTTTTTCTTGGTGAAAGAAACTCTGACTCAGGTTTCTGAATCGTCCTGAAACAAGGAGATGTGTCGTTCATGCCACAGCATGCACCACAGCTTATTACATATCACTGTGCAAGCCTCTCAAAAATGTGGCAAGAAATGTGCTCGAAGCAATGTTTGTGACTAAGTTTATTACAGGTTTCTGCGCCATTCCATCTGTTTACAGCCAGGTTCATCAGTTCCGACATGGTTTTAAGCAAACCTTCATAGAGCAGCAGCTATTTGCTTAACGAGTGTGGGACATTGTTGAAGTGCTGGAACGCCCACTGCGCAGCAACGTGGACAGATAAACAGCCGTGACTTGGCCTAAACGCAAATTCAAGGTGTGGCCAGTACAACGAGAAAAGTCGCCGAAGGGAACATTTTTACTGTCGCTACTTCTCCGATTTATCAGACTAGAGTCATTATAGCCACGACCAAAAGTTTGCTATAAGCAGCTTGCACTGTAAGAAGCTTACATTATGAAATGCAACAGTCAAATGCTCGCTCCATTGGTTGCAGGTGGAGAATATAAGATGGAAATTTTTTTACCATCTGATTTCAACCCAGATGGACTTCACTTTAGGAAGGAAAATTCTCCTGTGATCATGAGATTGCTATCGAAACATTTGAGGATAAATATATTGAAAGGTCATAAAGTTAAAAATTCCGGAAACCTTTAACGGATCTATTGCTTTTCAGAAAGAGAGTAAAAGCACCATCGACCAGTGGAAGNGGAGGTGCAGCAGCNAAACGAATNGGTCATCTCCTGNCTGCTTGTTTCATTTGTCACATAATGCTTGGCATCGTGAAATTTTCTCTTACTCTCTTTTCAATGTTGAAATCAAGNATGCCTCAAGACCGCCCCAAAACTGAAATCGCCACCGAGTTGCTACATCTTCCAGGTGCNGCGTTTTAAAACATTTTTTACGTTTGCAGTTCTTTGTGAATGACTCCTTCCCATGTCTTGTAATGAAGCGTGATGTTAACGTGAAAAGTTTCATAAGTGTGTGTAGTAAACTGTATATTTAAACATGGGAAAAGTCGTCTGTGTGAGGGGAAATACGGCAGGCGGTTCAGGCACAAGTCGAAATCATGAGTTTCTGCAGAATTTGTTGATAATAAATATTGCTGGAAAAAGAACGATGTTGCAGAAATATGATATCTTGTAAACAGTAAACGATGTTCAAAAGTTTGTAAAACCACAGAAAATTACAAAAGAGGTTGTTGTCAATTGCCAACAACTCGATGATGCCAAGCACTTCACGAAAATTCAGATCAGGGAAGACCTTCAGAAAGTTTTTTTAACAAAATGTAGGCGGGAAGAACCAAGACGAAATCTTAAAGACATCTAAATCAAGGCCATTGCACATTTCTTCAATGGCGAACGTCCTAAATCAATTAATTCTCAGTTATGGATCAGATGTCGACCAATAAATAAAGAAAACAAGGGAAACACTAGGTGTACCAACATTTTTCTACCCCGCCTTTACCGAGTTGTCGAAAACGACACCGAAGCATTTACACCCGCGTGAAAGGCCAACAAGCCTAATTTACTAAGTCATACAAATCTCTATCCACAGGAGCTATGCTTATGTTATTGGAGTTGACACAAAAAGGATTGCAATGCAATACTTCAAATAATCGAACATATATGACTATATCTGACAGCTGATCAACTATAGATGAATATAGCTAGCGAGATGCTGTGAGACAGAAGCAGCTTTTTACATAATTGTGATGTAAGTAGCTGCTAATAGTGAAAATAGTCTTGGAAAAGCAATGTAAATCACAGAAATGCCATCAATATGTAGCACATTTACTGAAATTTGGAAACAAAACTGCAAACCTTTTTACCTGTTTTCCAAGCCTTAGTGCTTCAAACATGACCATCCTATGTATTTTAGATAAGTTATCTTTGACATGCCAGCAGAACATGTGCCACAAGTTGATTTCTAGCAAGTGATGCACGTACACCTTGTTGCATCTTGCTCCATGACATTTTCTATGTTTTCGAGGAAGATCTAAGTTGATGGAAAAGGGTTGGCCTCAGCATTTTCTAGTGCAACGTTTTCATGCCCACTTCTTGTATCAGTTGAAGAATGAATTTCTGTCTACTGAATATTTGCCTGTCAATTTTTGAAATAACTTTTTTANTTGATGCCATATTTATCGGCATAAATATAATGAAAAGGCAACGTGANTTTAGAAGCATCAACTACTCGTCCACTGTCAAAGAAAAATATCGCCTATAATTTCACTGGCACATGGATGCTAATGTCTGGAAAACAACACGTATTGCTGTGAATCGGTCTACTCCTGGTCCAGTTCATCTTCGGCTCGGTTTATCATCAAAACTCAAATGTTTCAGGACAGCAGTAAATCTAACGTGTGAAATGCTTTCTGATCTTATTGGAATTCCGTAAGTTCTNTTGTAAAGCAAATGAAGTAAGTGATTTTTGCCGTACTGTCCTCTGACATAATGGTGAACAATAAAAGTCTCTAGCTCACACTTGCTCAAGTCAGTCATTCTCTCTTTTTCTGTAAGNTTCTTTCTTGGTATATATGACAAGTGAATAAAGAATTACTTCTTGCATGAATTACTTCCTTGCAAGGTAACNGCTGTAGTAGGCTACCAATATTTTTAGAGATTTATGCTGGTACACAGGTGGTAGCAGCAAAACTGTTGTGTCCTGAGTTTCTTCCTACCAATGATGATGAAGAATATTTGCATTTTGTTCTGTTTCTGTCATAAACAAGAGAACTTGCAGCCAACACACCATGAGATATTCTTGTACATGCATCAACTTCTTCATTACTGATGTCCTCGTTGTCTGAACTGCTGCTCAGCTGGCGTGGACTGACAATAGCAAGTACAGCTACATTGTCACCTGATTGATGTTTCTCTTCCTCTTCATATGATATGTCATCATTCGTACACCAGTAAATGGCCACATCAGTAACATCCTCCGCTGTCATTGCAAAGTGCGACATGACGGACAAACAACCAAACAAGATCAGAAATAACTTTAGAAAATTGAAATAAACTTCAAAAAATGCACTGTGTAAGGGACCACTACCTGAATCACTGTCCAACAGTATCTCCAGCACTTGCAGTAAAGCCTGAGAAACAACATTAAAGTCCAAACAAAACAGCGTGTTTGCCACCAGATTGAAAACATCAGTCGGCACATTAAACTTATTTAGGTGTGAAAAAAAACACCAAGAGAAACAAATAATTAGTTTTGGCTATCTCCAGGAATTGTGTGTCAAAAACGACACCTTGGTAAACGACGTGATGCAAACATGAATAACTGTCACAAAAATGAAACAGAATCACACCAACCATATTTTTGAAAAGTATTAGTTTTTTTAGGAAAAGTCAAATTTCAAACTCACAGGATGTGTAACATTTTGCAAAAATTAAATTAAAATCACTTGGTGTCGAAAACGACATCTTGGCAAATCTAATTTTAAATGAAGTATAAATAAGCATGTCTTGTAAAATCGAATTGAGAAAAAACAAGTGTTGATTCCAATAGTGGAAAACTGCGGATGGTCGTCGTTTATTTGCGGCTTATCTAGGTGAACAGTAATGTCACTATTTACTGTGACAGTGAATAGTGGTTACCACAAAATTCAACCTTGTTTCAGTTGTAAACCAGAAGACCTCAAAAAAAAGTGCTCACCAAAGCAAAGTTGCCAGATATTTTCCCCATCTTATTGACAAAATCTTAATAAAAATTGCCACAATGGTTGTTTTTTTAAAAAGTTACGGCAAAAATTGCCAAATGTTTTAACTATGGTAATTTATATATTCATGGGGGTCTCAAAATGTTTTGGAAGACAGTGTATTTTTTGTAGAAAAGATCTTTGCCAAAGAAGCAAGATTTGACTGTAAACCAGCAATTTCTGCCATGAACTTAAAATTGCGTGTTACATCTTTCCTTTATCTTAGTAAAACCGTACTTACAACCATATATTAAACACTACTCCAGATAAATGCTTAAAATCTTATCCATTTCTTGGTTAAATAATTTTTCAATGCAACGACAAGGCTAGAATTCTCTTGATCTTGTGCTCCAAATTTTCAAACAAAAGATGAAAGTCATGAACTGCACTGTGTCGATGATTATCGGTTAATCACATGATGAAAACCGTCATTGACTTGACGTATATGATCGAAAGGCTTGGAGCACTTGAAAGCAAACACTAACTCATGGCAGCGACTGAAACATTTGCATGAAATCTACTGACTGCAAGAGTTAATAATTACTACACAAGGCTAACGAAGTACTGCAGCATAGTGTTACTGTGAAAGTGAGGAGAAACTTCTCAAAATAAAACCTTACCGAGAATGCAAAATATTTCTAGTATAACATTATCAGTCACACAACAGAGTAGGCTACGAGTGCAGCAGCTACCAGTGATATCCAAAAGATTACCACATACTGAAACACCTGTAAAAAGCTGACTGCAAGGGCTAATCTAAATCATCACGACACACTTAAACCAACACAAGGTTGAACTACACAAAGTTACAATGGTGTTACTCTAACCGTGACATGAAGTCCGTCCAAAAATTACAAAAAGACAATTATACTTTGATTGTACATCGACTAACCGAAAAAATGGCCAAATTTCATAAAATGGCCAAATGCGTTTTTTCATGGCCAACGCACTTCAAAAATGGCCAAATTTTTCGACATTGGCCATTTCATGGCCAATCTGGCGGCCCTGCAACAAAGTACGGCAATGCAGGAGGTAGTTTGTGTCAGTCGTAATGCAGCGTGGAAATAACTAGTACTGCAGGTAGTAACATTTTCTGTATTATCATTAGCAGGTGATCAACATGATTTCGTACCGTCTGTTGGCAGGGAGCCTAAAAGGCTTTGCAGAAAGTGAACTGCGTATAAGAAAGTTACTGCTGTACAAAAAGATGCGAGATATTTACAGTACAAATATTTAGGTGTGATACCGGACTATCAGTCTTGAGTTGTAGGTAAATATGCATTGGAAAACGAAAAAAGATGACATCAGCATATAACAAGCAACAAACATATGAAAATGAAAACAGGTTTTGATCCATAGTGGGAGGACCACCATGCTTTTACTAGCCAAGAAAGTCAAACCTTATATATAATCTGCCATTAATTAAATACAAAGACAGAAATGCGAAATGTTGTCATCAAACAATTCCGAAACCTTCTCCTGCAATTTTCCACCTAAACCGAAAAAACAAGTTAAACTGAGTTGAAACCTGCTCTTGAAGGTCAACAGTTCAGTTCAGTTTATTTCTGCATCCCGACCAAGCACAGAATACTAAATCAGGAATGCAGGGACAGGAAGCGACGGCCGTAGCTGTCACTGAGTTACTGCCCTACTCAACAAAAGTTCATGATTTTCAGCAGGGAATCTGATGCAACTGGTAAAGAGTCTTTTGTTATGTCATGCAACAGTGCTCGTGCCAAGCAGCCATAGTCTGACTGTGACTTCGTGCAATACATGCAGCTGAATTAGACCCCAATTAAATCCCGTCGCCACGGGAGGGCTTTGGTGGGCTTATTCACCCCAAATACAACTTCAAACCCACCAAATTGAAATATGAAACACTATAGACTAGCAGAATTTTTGTCAAATTTCAATGTCAAGCCTCCCCGTACAAACGTAAAGCCCCCTATTGACGACTGTCTGGCGACGGTTCTGACCACTGGTGTGTGTCGTCAGAAACAACTCTCGTTTCCCGGCCGTCAAAAACAACAACACAGCTTATCATGCATTTGGGAAATATTGAATTCAGGCTAGAGGGTTTCTAAATTATCGTTTGAAATATTGCCGGCCGAAATTTTTCTTTTGTGCATGTCAACCAAACGAACTTAAACGGGAAATCAAGGAAAAATCTTGGGGACCATGGCCTACACAGGCCCCCCTTTATAATCGCCACTGTGCATTGACCCGACGANTACATTGGTTTCACAACAAGCAGTCCTCCCCGCATTTTACAACAAAATTGCGCCCATGGGTGCATTTACTCCCGAAAGNCCTCAGATTCGAACATGGAGGCGCCAAACNTGCTTCCTCCCCGGGCGCCATCGAACGTCGTTACGCCCCTGCCCATGGTGCTGGGATGCTTGCTCCGGCCCTAGATCAGCCGCCATTATTTTGGCTAGGAAACACGTGTTTTGGCGTAGAAACAGCAAGCAGTCTGCAAAAATCAAAAATTGGGAAAATATGTTTATCGTATATTTTACAGAACGCAACAGCTGGTAATTACGCCAAGCTGCAGTTTTTACAATGCTTTGTCTTGCAAATGCATTCACCGAGTACAGTCTCACTGATACGTGACCATAACAATGAAGACAGTGAAGTTGGCCATCCATTTTATAGTAATCACTTCCCACAACGAAGCAGTTTATTGTCGTCAGCTTTAATTCCTTGAATCTAATTTGGTGTATGGCTGAACGATGGCAGCCTACTGGATACTGTACAGTAGAATGGTACACTGGACCCGTGGTCTGTTAGACTGCTCTAACTATAGTTTTGAGCCCATATCAGTATGTGCAAGTTTAAGCGGTGTTAAACAGCCGTGTCATGGAGAATTCCACTCTGCGACCGAAAGGTGAAGGAAAATCGAGGATTGGTTTTCAAGGCAATATTTAAAGATTTTACATAAAAAGATTTTGGACACGTAGGAACTGCCAGTGTGATATTTTTTCATGGCCATGCCTCCACCCAGTCCCGTCGCCAAGGGGGGGATTTGGTGGGCTTAGCCTCCCCAAACAAAGCTCCAAGCCCCATAATTGAAACATGAAACATTATAAATCAGTGGAGTTTTTGTCAATTTGTAGAATGTCAAGCCCCCACACACAAACGCAAAACCCCCCCGCAGAAACGCAAAGCCCCCCTATCGAAAACTTTCTGGCGAAGGTTCTGCCCCAATAACAAATCATCAGCGACTACTAGAACAAATGCCAAGTTGACACTGAACTACAAAGGGGCGCCTGTCCCAAGTACAATGCAGAATGATAAAGATCAAGAAAGCAATGCGTTGCAGGCTGATTCCTCGAAAGCATAACACCCAAACCTGTAGGGGTTTGCTTTCTCTTCGACACGGAGAGATAATCCCTGCAAACGCAGGTTTCGAGAAGTGTAGAAATTGCACTGAAGCGTGAATTAAAAAACTTTTGATGGTAGATCTTGTGAACCGCTTCATCATTGCAGCGAGCTTTGTAATTGACAGCAGCCATTAGCGCACTGGACAGGAATTCCTTGCTGTATTGTTTGGGCGGTCACGTGACTCATTCAGAGGGCTGCTCGCTTTCAGCTGCTTTGAAATTGGAGTTAGCTGGTTTTCGGTTCTGTTGATAGAAGTTTTATGAGCTGGCGTGTGTTTTTTACTGCAGTCTGTGTGCTTTCTTGGTCTTGCTTTATTCTTTTTCGTCATTTCGCCTGCTAGCTTTTGTATGCAACTTGCTGGACTGAAGATGCGTCACTGACGCGAAATCGATATTTCCTAGCAAAACGATTTGCGATCAGATTCGACTGTTTCAACCTTGTGGTGTCTTGATGTTTTTGCGTTTGGTCAGAATGCTCATGAACCAACAGACATTGAAGATAAATCACAACTAGTTGTGTTTGTTTGATTTATTTCATCTGACATGCCTATTTGATGAAGAGCTGTTGGACGTGGTGACATTGAGAGATTTAGAAATATCCACTCCTCGAACTTCAACAAACGCTCAACCAGCACTGAATCACTTCGTTAAGTGTTGTAGCCGATGGCTCACCAGCGCTACTGGGTAAACGCATTGGGTTGATTGCACTTGTGAAGAGTGAGTCTAACTTTCCAGAGTTCCTTGCAATACATTGGACTATTATCCACCGTGAATATCTTGCAACCAAATGCATCAAATCTGACGATGTTATAAAATTATGACAATTGTCCTCAAAATTCATAATTTAATACGGGTAAATAAGAAAAATCACAGACACTTTTGAAACTTTTTATAAGAATTGGAATTGGAAAACGCACTAACTGATGTCTGTGTGAACTGTGTTGGTTCAATTTGAATGGTTTGTACCTTTGAAATATTGAAGCGTTCTTTGCTTGACTGATATTGGTGTCAATAACTTTGTTCGGAAGTAAAATTGTGTTGACGACATCTTTCATTACAGAAGAGTCAGGTTGAGTGCATTTCTTATTGATTGTAATGAGAGCTTGCAATGCAGTTATGTGCTTCAACGTTTCACGAAAGTCTTAAATTTGACTTCAATGTTACACGCAAAAATGCAAAAATCGTGTTAATGCTCTCATCGCCTCTTTTTTGTTTTGTAGGCACAATTTGTTTTTGTGGACGTCACAATAGCTTTCATGTAATATCGCTTTCAGACAGTTTCGAATGAAATGGGTGNAAATTTCAAAACTTGAAAACATGTATGAATAAAAATTTCATATCCGTCCTTGAAATGGTTGGCTCTGAAATTCTAGTTTTCTTGCTAATGATAGCTGTACAAACACCACGGGTGATTCTTTTTTTAATGGCTTGTTCATCTCATTTTTAGCATTATTTAATAAGTTCTACCTGAGAGCTTGTTTTTAACTTGACAAAACCACAATCAGTATTTTTATACGGACAGGGTTATTTTTCCTGTACATCTTTTTGTGGCTTCGGCAATACAGTGTTAACCAAAATCCGATCATGAGAACACGGACAACTACTGGTCTTATCAGGTACTCTTGTTGTGTAAGAAGTTTAAAAGTAACTTTATTCGGATTGCATTTTGGTAGGAGATGTTTCAACCTTGGGCTCAGAGGTAGAATATCCGTCTCTCAATCTAGAGGTTGTGTATTCGATCCCAGCGATTGAGTAAACCGTCGCAGCCCAAACTCGGCTGTCAAGGAAAGCAGCAAATGATCAGGTTTATGTCTACTCCCAACCTCATATACCAAAATAATCGCAAGCAAGTCGTTGATGTTGAAAAAATTTTTCAAATTCAAACATTTTAATGTCATAATTACGATTATGTTCACATCATGAACATTGGCGTAACTGACGGGGGAAGGGGCCGATTCGCCACTGGCAAGCTTAGTGTAAAAACCGGGCCACCTTAGCTTATATTTTGGTCCTTAGTATTTTTTGGTTTTCATTTGGTTGTTGTTTTTTGTGTATTTCGTTGCGTTTTCGTGTTTTTTTCTAGCTCGTAGGCTTTAGAGATCCACAACCGGATTCGCTATAATTTCTAAACTTTTTTCTAATTGTTGGCTAGTGGCCCCCTACGGTAGCCAGTGGGTCCCTTCAGCTAAGTTTTGCCCCCCGGATCAAACCAAGTTACGCCACTGATTACGAAACAATAAGATCAAACCATGCGCTAAAAATATGTTCGTGAGAATCTTCGGAATGCAATTTTGCAGACGTGCTGTTTAAGGTTACTGTAACGTCTGACCGTTTTTCCATGAAAAGAATCTGATGAGATGATGACCTGTATGCGCACACTTTTTGCAAGCCTACATTGAAAAAATTGTGTTTGCATTTATTGCAAAGTACGTCCTGGGTTTTGTTAATCAGAAAATTTTGTTAATATTATCAAACATTGACTCAAAGCTCCAAACGTACTTGGGGTGAGTAAAAGAAACTATCTGAAGCCTGCAATCATTTGAAACGACATTCTCAGAAAATAAAGGACATTTTTTAAGCAGAATGATGTATACCGAAATTCTGAAATATTATGAAAGCTTTTGAAGTTTCTGAGAGCCACGTAGCGCAGGTGGCATGAATTGCTCTTGTTTGCGACGCCCGTGGCAGGTGGTTGAATTATTCAAGAAACAATGAAGTGTTTCATACGAATGACTTGGATGCTATAAATGCAAATATATATGAAAAAGTTATACAGTGAAAAACAAACAAAGTATCAGATTTTGTAAACAAGAATAAAGAAAAAGAAATAATCATAGAAAGTTATTTGAATAGTTTATAAATGGTTTGGTGGTGGTGAAATATGATATTTATAATGGCAGGTATTTTCCAATATTTTTGCCGAGACGCATGACAATGCCACTACGCGATGAGTTCTCTTTGAATTGTTTACAGACTGAGTTGGATAACTCTCATCATAATCGTGGTTGGCACTGCTGGTGGAATGACTGCCCTATCCTTAACAATAGAAGATACAGTCACAACGATGAAACACGGTGGTGACTGCATTCAAGAGCATTCTTCACCCCATTGTTTGATTGTTCACGTCACATTTCTTGCCGCAGTCGGGGTGCAAGGTAACGTGGTCAAGTTGCTGCATTTAAAGATTTTAAACCATCGGTAAACATTAATGAAACTCTTGACAGATAGACGTCAGTGTCGTGAAATCAAAAAATTGCAAAATAATGACACCCTACGGACGCAAAACAAAATCGTGTTTGGAGCACAAAACGTTGTTTTTGAAAAAGATAAACACAACACGTACTGCGATTTGCTGTTTCCTTCCATGGGTATACGAAAGCTATTTTTGTAGTGAGCACCGCTGTGCAGCTCCTGTATCTTGTACAAATGTAATGATTGTTTTGACTGCATTTCTCGTCACATTTATAAGGTTTGTAAGGATTACGTTTGAATGTTTTTAAGGCCACAACACAAGTTGCATAATTTCTCACTGTGCGTCAAACATTGCTTTGATGACTCCACATTAAATTCCGTGACAAATCGCTTCTGTTTTTATGGTCGCAATGTTTTAAAACACCAGGATCCACTAATTCCTGTTCATTTGGGGTAAATGCCAATCTTGTGTACTGTATAGCCTACTGTGAAAAGAAACCACCTGAATATCAGCTTTCAGAATTAGATGCTGCATAACTCGGCTAACACAATGTCAATGTGCGTTTTCCAGTCATACGTTTTTTTCAACAGCATGGTTGTTGGACCTATTTAGGCTTTGCCGTTAAAACACTTTTACCGTAATAACTCTAAAATGTGTAATTCGTGAAATCATAACAACATATTTTCCAGCATGTTCTGCAATGGGCCAAAGGTTTGATGATAAACAGGGATCCAGGGAGGTGTAGGCGATATTACCAATCCTACCAAATTAGATAACTGTTTTGATATCCATGCCAAACATATTTGATTTCGTTGTTTGTCTGCAAAAACAAAGCAACAGTGGATATACCTATTTAAACAATTTCCTGAAGACAGAGGTGTTATGAGTGGTATGTACCAGTTCGCTCACGAGTGACAGACTGCTGGCAATACCCTCATGAAACGCGCCTTCGAGGGTATTGCAGATTTTGAAACATGCAGAATGTAGATAATGCAGCAGTGTGACTCGCGAGTTATTTCGTCATATTAAGTAAGGTTTATAGAAAAATGTATGAATATAATGGGTCAAAATTTAACAACGGCATTGTTTTCAACTCATAAAGTATACCATGCTTTTCAAACCACGCTAAATTAAGAATTAAGCTAGTAAAAACGCAAGAACTAAGCTAGTAAAAAAAGGTGATTGCAACTGCCTGTTACCATCACAATATCTTTTTCGACTAAANCTAACAATCGAAAATAATGTTTCTTAAGCTTTGATATTGATTTGATAAAGTGTAACCCTCATCCGTTGCATTAGTTGCTTGTGTTTATTGTGTATGTACACTAACGAGCGTNTTCCTGCAGCTTTTAGTTGGGGATTCACATTTTGAGTCAAGATCATTTTTTCAGTTCACTTGNCGTTTTCGGAGAGTTCAATNAGAACAATTATTTCACAAAATCGTCATGTTTATTTATTAANTTCACCTACTAGTCTGTAAATAAACAGAATAAATTTGCAAATACAGTAGCATTCGCGTGTTTGCAAAAGCATTTGAGAAATTCGAACATTTATCAAAAANCNGCATGTTTGTAATTCAGCTTGCATATGTTTTGCAGGTCTTCTTTTATCTCTATTTGTGAGAATTTTAATGCATCACGTGCATCATNTGTCCAATGGTGGAACCAGAANAAATAACGTTACCNGCGACCGGATTCGTTCATTAGTTCGAAATTGNTGCATNGCCGCAAGCGTTACTATGGTCACAGATCTNATAGTGGCAATATTCAGCAGTTTCAAACGATCGGGACATTTTTTTGGAAGTGTAAGAGATTATTTATTTAATGGTTTGCAACGAAGCCTCAGTAGCATTGACAATCTCGTTATATTCTTCGTAAAGTTTACAAAACTTTCTGTGATAATCTCTACTTTGCTAGAAGTTTCAGACTTAGCGTTAAATGTATGTAAAGTTGAACCGTTCTTCACTTGAATTCTGCATTCGCTGTTGGCATTTCTAAAAATTTTTTTCATACCTACAAAATTAATTTTCTAGAAAANGCAACACAAGCAACTGCAAACCTGAAGCACATCTTAAAATTACACAATTCGTTCAAACTGAAATAATAAGCAATATACCGAAATTATGATGCATTAATTTATTTGCACGGTTGCGACAGTATAATATTCCCACTAAGGATACAAAGAAATATCATTAGGACTTGTTTCACTAGACTACTTCATGTGGAAAAATTGCACCTAGGCAAAAGAGGCACGACCATTCTGAATTTATTTACATCAACTGTCGAATTTGTAAAGCTGTTTCGCGTGATTTCAACGTTGTGATGATTGGACGATGGTGATGCTAACATTATCAGAATTTTAATAAAATGACAAATATTCAAAACAGCCAAAGTGAAACCTATTTCACACGTTTTTGATTAGAAACTTTCAAGAATTTCAAACTGTGAAGAAATCTTTTGTAAATAAAATTTTTGCAAGCTCATTGCAACCCTTGTAGTTGGAGTGAATGGAACGGAAAATGCAAATCTGGCAACACACACGTTCGTTGCAGTATCGTGTACACTTCTTCGTGGTCTTATAGCAAGTCCTGGCATCTGATAGTTGAGAATGGTCTTTGTAAAATAGTCAATTTGGTTTTGAAGTGTGTTCGGAATGTCCGGCGTGCACACAATTGAAAACGATTGGGCAATTACGTAAATTATTCACAAAGAGTAGCAAGCGAAGAACTCACAAATTTTGAGTTTTTAGTTTTAGCTTTTCGTGGAAACTGTTACAGAAAGAAAAATCGGAAATGTACCAGCGGTTCCACCTTAACTGGCTAACCTGTTTTGCTTTTTGTGTGCAGGAAGTTCTCATATTTTGGGACGGTGATTACGTGATAAATATGATTTGCACTTGCTTTTGCTTCGAAGGATGGAGAAAGATGCTTTGGCCATGGAGAAGTGTTTCGGGAGAATGGAGAAGTTCTAGCCTTTATGAACAAAAAGAAAATAGCACAGATGTTAATGTCATTGCTTTGAAATAATTTTAAATGCATCCATCCCAGCGAGTCATGAAACAAGGTTGAAGCTCTTACCTGAATTTCACTTATTGCAAAGTCGTTTGTATTTAGATGATGTTTCGGCTGCTATACTGCAGCTTTTTGCCAACATTTGTCTTTTATGAGATGTATTGCTCTCTCTTCTTATGGTTTTACTTTAATTTTTCTCGGTTTGCATGGGCACGTCGACGCACTGTGTGACAGAAGCATGCCTTTAACAAGAATTATGCGTAAATATGTTTTTTTCACACGTAAATTCTTATTTTGTATGAACGCTTAAAAGATATATTTCTCTGAAACTTCGGTTTTGCAATTCAGTCAATCCTAATAGTTAGTTTATTCTATCGTTACGTATACTGCAGTTCGTGAAATTCCTCTGTCGTTCGATGGTTCTATTTCAACGAGACCTGAGAATGCCTGCCTAATAGACGAAATAAATACTTTGTGAGATTTTAGTGTCTGATCTTAGCTGTGAACAGATTCCTTTCCATAGACAGATTTTCGATTAAGTGACGTTTTTACAGATTGTAATTGTTGTTGTGATGTTTTTGCGGAAGTGGGTCTTGAAGGAAACCCTTGACGTTCATCTAATTGACAGCACGGGAAGCTTATTTTGTAGGATGAAAAGGTTTACTTTCAGCAAGACATACTGTAACTTATACGGAGTTAGTCAATGCCAAGCTAGTAACCAGTAAATCCCGTAAAATTTCACGTCAAATTGATATTGACGAGCAGCGACAGCAAAAAAGCCAAGTTATTTTCAACTACCCTAGCTTTTGCCGTATTATTAAGCTTTGCGTTTTGACTGATTTCCCGCGTGATTTCTGGTGACACAGGAATGCATGACTATTTTTGAATACGTTTTTTATACTTCTTTTGTTGCAACTCCGATTTATTTGAACGTGTTTTGTTATAATTTGGAAAAATCAACGATCTTGTATTCTTGTATTATTTTTCTTCTATTTTTACTTGAAAGCTTCTGAATGTTCGAAAGCAAAGTTCTAGTGTTTCTTTGCAGGTTTCCGATCATGTTTGCTGCGAATGAAAGAAAGCAAGGCTTTCTTTGTTTTTTTTTCTCAAAAAAACATAACCTCGGTTCACTTAATAAAAATTGAGATTAATTCTGTTGTTTACCTCCTTGCAACTGGTACTTTCGTTATTAACTCAAGGTATGTGCTACTGCAAGAAAAAGAACATAATGTAAAATTACAATTCTTCAATGCTTGCAAAGCAGTGATTTATGCTGCTTGTAATATGAACTGTTGGTATGAATCGATTACTGCAACTTGCGGTTTTTGCTCACAAAAGATTTGTCCGTGATCAACATCCAGGACTTAACGGGGAATGTTCCATGCAACAAAATACCACATTGAGGCACGTATAGCACGTAAGAAAAGTTGGACAAAATGAACGCTGGCATCAGCAAGCATTAGTTTCCACCATTCCGTGTGACTCGGGCGATAATGCGTATTATGCATGTTGGGCCGCAGAAACTGCGGAGCGTTCGGCACCTCTGCGGCAAGTGATACAAATGACAGCACCTGAATGTTGTACCACTGAATGCAAAAGCAATACCACGAGATCTTGTAAAGATGTTTGCAAAGCTGAACCAGACTGGTCGCGGGGGGGGGGCACGGGAGCAGCTTTTATTCAACAGAAATGAAATTAAGAATTCGTTGAACAAAACTGAGATTTGTTTTGCAAAAGTTTTCAAATGCACTTGAAAGCAGGAAATTTTAGATCAAATTTTACAGATTTTACTGGCGAACGTATTACCTTTCTCAGTTTTGCCGACCAGCAGTTTTTTAGTTTTTTAAAACAAACGGAAAGATCAATAATAAACTGAAACTCCAGCGAAACTTAACGCAGGGGCTATGTAACATCTTTGTTGCAAAATGCCTGAAATAAACTACTTTTTTTGCAGATTTAACGTCTGGGAGAAAAATAGTTTGATGGAAAAATATCAAGCCTTTTATGATCTAAGTAGGCATTAGTTTCTGTTTTTCGTTGGTTGCGCAATAATGCGGATAATGAAGGCCAACGTTTTTGCGAAACGCTGCCGCTGGTGACTGTCATGAGTCGTAACGTGAACAATGTTGAAAGAAGAAAATCTTGGATTTTTCAAAAATAATTTCCCTGCATTTAGCGCAGTTTTATGAAAAAAAACTGTCTAGGTTTTCAAGCCGAATTATAAAGAAATGTTTAACAATTTTATTAATTGTAATTGCAAGGAGACGAAACATTCATTTTGCATCGTACTAAGAACAAAATTTACTTTCTTTTAACATGGTCAAACATGACCTTCAGCAAGTCTTAGAGGCCAACTCTCAACAGCTCGTATGCAAAAGCAATCGGTGCAGATTAAATAGCAGGGAGGACGTGTTACTTGCCTGCCAGTTGATTGATTGTGGCACGTGATCGCTTATATTCTAAACTTTCTTTATTCGCGAAAAACACAGAAATAATTTCTGTCTTTATCAGAAAAGTAATAAGTGATCTGTTTGCCAGCCATAGTTTCTAAACCTGCTGAAGCCAGGAAATCGATCCAAGCGGTATTTGTTGCACAATGTTTCATGTTCCGCAACAACAACGCCGAACAACCCATGACCTCCAACGCTGTAAACGACGAACCAACGTATCGACTCCCTGCACACTTTTATCATCCTGCGGTACACGAACGAAAATCTCTGCGGTTATATCATGCAGAGAACGTAGACAAAAACACGCATTAGTGTGTCTAGGGCGCCGCATACGACTCGTAACGGATTGCAAACAACCGTATAACAAGTTTACATGAATTGGTATGTTTCCGCCCATTCCTCAACATGGTTCAGTGCAGTTTCGTGTATATTCGGTTTACCACTAAAAACACTGTTTACCTCAGAAATGTTTTTTTCGTGCCTGCGATTACTGTCAAGGGTTAACGACAAGATGTTGACCAAGGTATGTGTTAGATCAGTGGTTCCCAACCTTTCTGATCTCGCGACCCCATTCGAAAATATTACATACGCGCTCGACCCCAGCCACTACCTACAACTCTAAAGATGCTCGAATAACAACCGACAAGATAAGAAACACTAACGTTTCACGTGTTGGATTCACTGTGTTTACGTTCTTATGCAAAAGAAAACAGCGCGTATGCTATAATCAGTGGGACGACTGAGCTTACATCTGTGAAACTAGCCTTGAAACGCTTGGGTGTGTGTTGGTGAGAACTAATCTCATGTCATTCTCAACGTCCAGTCTGTTCTTTGACTTTTGTTTTATTGTGGACAAGGGTTGAAAATCCAGCATCAAAGACTGGGGTGGATATTAGAATTTAGAGGTTTGAGGCAAACTCTCAGAAGGGTGCCCCAAACGGTTGTTGAGGGGCCCGCTTCGGAACAATTGCACAAAGGCTAATTGCTGCTTAATTTTGAAAAGCGTATGACTTACTTCGCATCTTATTAAAAGTGGCTCTAGAGTGCATGAGTTTTTTTAACATACCAATGCAAAAACCTGTATTTTTCGCTTAGATCTTTCGGTCATATATCTCGTAATGGTATTAAAACTCGCTGAAACAGTATTCACTAACATGTCGTTTCGGGCATTATGACCGAATTGACTTGTTTGTTTGGTCATTTAAAAACAATCGGTCTACGAGTGAAAAAAACTAGGTGCGAAACTCTCAAAGGGTGCCCGCTGTGTTGAAAATAGGAGGGAACCGAGGTGACCGTCTCTCGTTCGCCTCCCACCCTAAATCCCACCCCTGCTCAGTGTTCTCAGAAGAAGGTGGAAAACAATGGAAGCAGACAACGAAAGAGGAGCATAGTTAGGTTTGAGTATGATTGCTCCACAGAACACCGGAACTGCGTGAATGAGTTTTCGGAGAACAAGTCACGTGCTGAGGAATGATTTCGCTGTTGCAAATACACTCAGACATGAATAACATAACCATTTCATTCACAAAGTGAATACACGATCGTTACGTCGAGTTCCGATGGCAAGAAATGCGAGAGCATTATCTTCTTTAATCTTTGGGATCCAACAGTTTGTTTGAAGCGTCTCAACTGTAAATTACACTATGTTAGGAATTTGCTTTGAACGTTTATGCGAATCACTATCACTTTTAAGCTTGCTGTTAAGACCCCGCCATCTGTCAATTATATGCTTGTGCTGCTATCATAAGCCTGAACCACAACGAATACAAGTCAATGAATGTAATACGGAACTATAACGATAAAAATATCGGTTGTGCTTTGTTGGAATTTCAGCTGGCAAGTATTCACACCAGGACAAATGTTGCGAGGCTGACTTAATCTCACCATCATTGGTAGAGCTTACTTTTTCTGGAGTTGGCGCGTTTCTACACCAGGGTCGATTGAAACTGTTATAGTAGAAACCAGACAGGAATTATTATTGTAATAATGTGAACTTCACAAAAATCTGTCTGTGTTTCGGTTTTGCTGATGTAGCACAAAATGTTGATATGCGCAGTTCTAAAAATTTGAGACTTAGCAAACTGTTGGGCCTCATTTTGTAGTTGAGGCTGCTGTTCGCGACCCCACGGCCACTCCTCCGCGACCCACTTTGGGGTCGCGACCCACCGGTGGG
>JGI24021J15306_10000552_pt1 | contig 29526 bp, 20 predicted proteins | sample Ectturendosymbi1_FD_15306 | JGI IMG/M metagenome (IMG submission 15306) | reverse complement strand
ATCAAACCTCAAAGCAAATTGCTATGGGTGCCGTAAATTATTATTCTTTTCTGTAGGGTGCCGCAAGCCTAAAAAGGTTGGGAAACACTGATCTAAACCAAACAAGGGGCGATTTGTTTTACTTTTTGCAAAGTTAACTGGTAACAGCTTTGTTGTCTAAAATGTTACACTGCTTGAAAGACGACAACGCACTGTGTAAACAGTTAGCTCAAAAAAAGTAAAAATATAATTTGTCATATCCGGGGACCGATTTTGCTAAAAAAAACTTTAAGGGAAGAAACAAACCTATATTGTTTGCGTTTCGATGGCGTCAACATGTTCACTCAACCGTCGTACGACTATTTCGTAAAATTAGGCAAAATGGGGGGCACATTATGGAATTATATTTTGGTGACTACGGCCCAAGTGCCCTCCCTGGCTGCGGCCATGGTGGTGGTATAGCAAATATAGTAATGTATGCAATGGTGCTATATCTAGACATCTAGCACTTAGCACTGAATTTAATGCGAAAGCGCATTAATTCTGAGCGTTAGGCTTAAAAAGACATAATTATGCTCAAAAATTGTGATAATCAATTCAAATTTGGTCAGTTCCGAAATAAAATGTACTGCTACTAATGACCACAAGACCACAGAGATCGAATCATAAACAAAGCCCAAGATGTTTTTGCAAATACTAGCGGTGCATCCAGGTGCGTAGCCAGAAGTTTAATGGAGGTAGGCAAAGCACAACCGAGTTTCAATATTTCAATATTTTAATGCTCCTTGTTTTTAAAGCATCGTCCAAGAAATGTGCATATTTCTGGCGTTTTCTCCTGAACAATTGTGTTCAGATTTAAGCCGACAAATAAAAAGGCTGCTTTCATTGAATTGCCAAGTTTTAAAAATTTTGATAGTGAATTTCCAAGCTTCTGCTTTGGATCAATGCCACCATTTTCTCATAAACCTTTCCTGCAAAAGCGTTGGTAAATCTCTCAATGCTATAAGTGCACGATCTGCAGTAGGCTTTTTGCAGCCAATATTGCTGTTGAGCAAGAAGTCATTGCGGCCGCCATTACGAATGCTCTTCTTGTACAGTACTGTATTTACACGCTTCGGATGTACACCAACACAGCATGTTCAGTCGAAGCCGAGCAGAAAGTTTGCTCTGAGGCACTGACTTCCGAAGTAGGTTTTCTACAAAACTTTCGCGCATATGAGAAGTGGATCCCGTTGTCATCTACTTTTGAACGATTAATTCACGTACGTAGTTGATAACCGTGAAGTCGTAAACGCTAGCTAAAATCTCTTTTGAGAATCCGTAAAGGTCTTTTGGCTATGTTCAAGTTATTCCGTAAAACCTTTGTAGCTACTTTAAACTTACTTCATTTAAATTGTTTGATGAGACTTTGCTAAATTTAACTGACTTCATTGAAATGTAAAATGGAATTAAACAGAAAGCACAATCGTAACCCCAGTATTACACAACTTATTGACCACGCTCAGCTGCATGTAAACACGAAAGCAAATTTGTACAAATCACGTACGTCTAGAAAATACAATAACTTGTCTGCGAAATTTGAAGCCTTAACGGGAAAATTTCCAATTAGTTCTATTTTGTCACATGCGCTTCGCCAACAAGACAGATTGTATGCTCAGGGATGAATATTAGGGAAGGATAACGAGGCAGTCGCCTCGGTCCCTTTTTCTTCCGATATGCCGTGCTGCCCCCTTGAGAGCTTGTCACTATTGTTTAGTTAAAAAGGTTTTGTATCACTCTTGAGCCATATTTAAAGAAGCTCAGAAGAAATTTATATGTTCTTCAAAATAAAGCAAAAATTATGGGAAAATGTGCTAAAGAAGGCAGCTTTCAAGTGCCCAACTGCAAATTTTTTACAAATTTTTGTTCCATTCGTATGTACATTATGCTCTTGAATTTAGTTCATAACTTGAAATGAGAAAAAATTTAACTCTTTTATCCACGTAATCCCACATCTACCTTTCGCAATAGCGATGTTTTGGGGCCCTTTTCTGAGAGCTTGCTACTAAATTTTATATCTACCTCTGTGCAAATGATGTCAGTATCTGTATAAATAATGGCAGTGTCAATTCCCTTAGCACTTGCAAAATAAAACGCATCTTGCTACTTACATTAGATTTTGCTGCTGACTCTTCTCGTTGCAGTTTAATGATTTAATATTATTCACTGCAAGATAGGGCGGCAATTAACATCAGATGAACGTAGAAACACTGAGATTATGAACACCAGGTCGGAGTCTAATATCTTGAGAAGACTGATTTTTTACTCACCGGCAAGGTAAAGGGAAATCGTTGATGAAAACGTTAAGGCTCCACATAATCGCGACTGAACTGTCACAATACATGTCACCACAAATATCTACCTAGAATGAATGCTATTGCTGCTACTCAGTGATTATGGCACAATGAAGAAGAATTTGAAACTGAATCGCTTCTTAGCCAAAGTTTGAGCTTCAAGACACACAAAATTTATATCACCGCCATATTCACGCATGTAGTTTTAGAACTGTGCTGAAACAACAATCTACGATATTGATTTGAGGCAGATGTCTCCAAACTTTTATACCAGAGGGGCATATAAGCGATTGCATAACAGTTCGAGGGCCGGACATCTCACGTAATGCGATTGTTTAGGATCTGTCACATTCTGCTAAATAAACAAATTTTTTGTGAAAGTACTATTTTTTCATTATTGCCAACTGGCTTCGCGGACCGGATGAAATGCCTTTGCGGGCAAGATTTGGTTTGCGTTTGCAGACCCCTGATTTAAGGCTCTCCTGACACTGGAAACAAGGATGCTGTAGGTTCAGGCGTGCAGTGGGGCGGGAACGCGTGGAAAGGGCTTTCCCACACTTTTTTCATGTTTTGCTTTAATATGAATTCGAAGGTGATTTGAAATGGCTAGATTTTTTGGGTGCGTTTCCACACCTCTTTTGTTAGCATTACATCCCTGGATAAGGTATATTTGTAACAACCACGGTTATCAGAGAGGAATTTTCGATGGTCTTGAAAAGAAGCTTACATAACTATTAGGTAGGACATAGCAAGCTAGTGCGCCAAAAACAGTTGCGAAAAGCGTTACACGTAATTGTTTTTACTTGCGGCCCTTGATTACAAAAGGTCAGATACATAAGTTTGTATTCGAATAAACGCTGAAGTAGGATAGGTTCCTTGAGGCAGTTTTGTTGATTTGCACTGAAGTACTTCTTTTGCTTATACTTCAAATATTTTATTAACCTGAAAACTTTGGAATTGGGTGGGCATTGCCCCCATTGGCCCCCTGGCTAATCGCCTGGTGGCAACCCTGTTCTGATTGCGGGCTGCAGACAAGCGTAGGTATTCGTGATTGAGCAAAGTGTATGAGCACACTGATTCGGTAATTCAAATTAACCGACTCAATTTTCAACTATCATGACAATTCCGTTTACATATTAAATCTTTATACAGTGCATACAGATAATCCAGTGATATTGTTCATTTAATGTTCACTGCAGACCGTATTATATGATGCTATTTTCGCGTAGGTGTGACGTTGCTGTAGTTTTTCAAATATTCTTACATTTTCAGCAGAACTTCAAAATCATTTTTAAATCAATATTTAATGAAGTATTCACTTTCATTACACTACAAACGAAAGCATGAAAAAACTGCTGGACCGCATTCCCGCCCCACTACCTCGTTGGGTTTGAAAATTGCCATCTTTTTTGCCTTCTGAAAAAGCGTACACTGTCTTTTCACACCCACACTCTCAGGTTATAGGAATAATACGCTAGTGACAAGATTGATTGTTACTTGTGTACGTCCTCTTAGTTATGTATATGCGCATATCGGTGCTTCCTTCCCCTAGGCCTATAACATAATAAACAATAGAATATCGTTTCGCAGCCTGTCTATTTGGAACATCCGCACACTCCTTTGTAATAACTCAATTCGTTTTCAAATGGACTTGGAACTGTCTCGTGACGAGACAACAAAGATAAAATTGCAGGATTTCGCTTCTGGACTTGATAAAAAAAACTTTTTTCCGAAACATCCAGCTTGGAAAACATTTATTTTCGATATCTCTGGCATATTTGCAGAGCATATTCAGCGAGAAAGTTACAGACTTTCTACCTTCCAACACTTCCCAGCATCAGTTCCGATCGATGCTCGTCAGTTCGCAGCTGCTGGTTTTTATTTCACTGGGAGCTTTGATGAAGTAAAATGCTTTGCTTGCTCCAACCCCTTGCGAAATATATCATCAGACACAGACCCTTTTTTGTTTAAGATGCACAGGTGAGTTTTGGTTCATTTTATGCGGACAAGTTTTAAACTTAAAAAGCAATTTTTGAGGAAGTCATATTATGAATCAATGAAACAGTAAAAGCAGTTCTACTGACCTAAATTACCTCTGTTGAAAAGGTCTTTTGTTGAATGATGAAGAAATGTGTTCTAATTCTACTGCATAACAAATATGTAACTTCTGACATATGAAAAATAATGCAAACTATTGCTATTTTTAGTACAAATACTCCTGCTCGAAAACGGCAAATTAATTAATTGATTCCCTTGGGGATTAATTAATTAATTTGTTCTTTGGGAATTAATTAATTACTTGATTTGCGGTCTTTGAGCCATAATTTTGGAACTAGAAACGCTAGAAAGTCGGTCAAGGGTTCTAAATACTGGTGTTATAGCCTAGAATCCATACAAAGTTTGAGCCACGAAATCATCTTGTTGGGTCGGCTACCAGGGGACGATGACATCATCCCAAAACCGCAATACCTACCCCAATTATGACGTCATCGACAAAAAATACAAATTCAAAAACTTGAAATTTATTTAAATTCTAAACTATGATAGGTTCCGATACTTTTAAGGTTTTGAACAGCTCTCTAGCTCACTCGGCTGGCGAGTTATATCCTTTGCTCAGATTGACTATGTGTACCTTTTGTGGGATTTTGTTGAAAAAACAAAAATATTTTTTGAGACATAATTTTGGCTCAAGAAACGCTAAAAAGCCGATCAAATCCTCTAAAGACTGGGATGATAGCCTATTTTCCAAAAAAATATTGAGCCAAAAATTGCTCGCTGGATTGGGGTCAGGGGAAGATGACCTCGGCCAAAAACGGGTAACCCTATCCCAATTATGACGTCACCCACAAAAAAACAAAATCCCAAACTTAAAACTCTGTTTTTTTAATCTGAACTAGATGACGTCCCGAATCCATAATGGGTTTGAACAGCTTTTTAACTCAATCGACGGGCGAGTTATGGTGTTACAAAACTCAGAAAAAATGTGACAAACGCGGGGCTTAAAGGGTGTTATTTGATGAACAATCATATTTGTCGTAAGGAGCTACGAGACACAAAACGCGAGATCGACCAGGAAGAAAAGTTTTGTCCTTATTGCCTATTCCATCGTATACCAACAGGCCCTAGGCTCTCACAAATCAACTTTTGTGGATGTACATCAGTAAGAAGGGGTGGAATCAGAGCAATGTTTACCAACGTTTTTCTGATAGCGCACCACTTGGGGTCCGGTGTCAAGCGAAATTTCTGACTCATGCCATGTCTGCATGCGCAGAGTGATATTTTACATATAAAATACGCGGAGAAAACTGATGATTAGGGCACAGGGCTTAGTGTTAAGGTAAATGTGTCGGGTTAAGATTTGGTTTAGGGTTAGACAAATAAAAATAAAGAGGTCTGAGTCTACTCTTAGAAAAAGAAAAATAATTGAGGCCTAAGATAAAGTCCAATATTTTTCAGTGGTTGCAGTTATTCCCGTACTGTAGCTTGTTGTGGGCATCTGACATCTGACCAAACAATTTTAGTTTATTCAAAAAACATTAAAAAAGTAATCGCCAAACTTCATTCCTTCACTCTGAGAAGCAAAATAACTGACAAACAACAATAGGTCAGAAATTTCGCAGAGGTCAGAAATTTCGCAGAGGTCAGAAATTTCGCTTGACGCCGTTACTGCCACCGCGTACCGCCCTGTTCCAGGGACACTCATTTAACCAAACATCATTCCATGAAAAGTTTAAAAACTAGACTTGACACAAAAGTGACCTATACAAAATGGCGGTACCACCTTGAAGGCCTTCGCCACTGAACACGGACTTTGAACTCGCGCTGTCTCGTTTTGGTTGGTGTGGTGAAGCACTGAGAAAATATAGATGAAACTTCCTTTCAGAAAACGAATTTAGGCAAAACCAAATCCACCCTTGCAATTCTAAAAAATTATTGTACTATTTCATGTTGCGTAAAATTTGCTTCAAATGCTTGACGATTTTCAGAAATTGTGAAAGAAAAACCAGAAAGTTTTCGCACGTTTACCTAAACGTATTAAAAGCTATAAGTTTGCTTTCAAGCTTTCGAGGAATCAGTAGTCGACTGGGCTCAGCTTTCATCTTTTTGCGATGATTCAAACTTGCATATATCAGTATTCAAGTAACTAGTCTCCACACAGGTGAAGAATTTGAATCAATCAGCAAATTGTTAAAAGCATCCCATTAAAGATTTGCTGATTGATTCAAATTCTTCACCTGTGTGGAGACAATATACTTTTCCTAAATGTTTTTGTATTTATTCAATTGTAAGCCGCTACCTAGATTAAATTTTAAGATCTTTTCAAGGGGCTTATACATAAAAGTGACTTATCTGTTCCTTTATCATACCCAATTCATTTGTTATTGCAGGACTGTGCAGTAAGCTATGTTGTTTAGCACTTTGTGAACATGTCAAAGTTTGTACCACCAGTTGGGACTCGCCTGGGTTAGCAAAATTCTTAGTGGTGCGGCTTATACAGTCTTCAAGAAGAGTGGGTTAGATTAAATTTTTCGATAATTTTATCTGGCTTATAAACAAGAGTGGCTCGGAAACGAACAAATGTAATATGAAAAAACTTCAAATGAAACCCATTTTACATGCAGTTTAATAGCCTTAAGGTGAGCAGTATTAGGTTTAAAAATCGATGTTCGGCTAAGATAGACGTTCGTGCTTGTAGACCGACATGTCAGTTTGCAAGACAGCAAGACGACTGTGGAAACCAACCTTTGCAAGTAATGACGGGAAGTGACTGCAAATGGGTAACATTGTTTTTCTTTTTTGTTTTTTTTTCTTGTAAAAATTTTTGGTTTAAACCTTTTTTCAGGGAATTTAACTCAGTAGAACCTCATCCTTTTCAGATGCATAGATGCAATTCAGAACATGCAATGCACGGTCTATCCCACATAAACCTGACCGCACATAGGCCTACCTCCTTCCCGTACTGCTCACTGCCGTTTGATTTTCTGTGCATATGACGAAACCGGTTGCCTAGTAACTCGGGCATTTGCAAACACAAAACAAACAAGAACAGTTAACATCACCGCACATCGCACATCGCGCGCGTCTAAGGGGATCGGGTTTGGGCCTGAGGGGCAGAGGGTCGGTTGGAAAATTTGCGACTGTCTGCTTCACCCGCCATCTTCAAGTGAAGATCCGATTTGCGATGGCTGCGGATCTTGGGGGACAAATAGAAACAACGCAGAGCTCAGGGTGTATTGAAAACCGCATCTGAAAACAATCTTGCCATAATCCGGTGAATGGAAACTAGAACATCGCCTCGCAGGAAAAGATTGCGAGCTGTTTAACAAGCTCATTGATTTTGCCTGGATACTGTCGGCATGTCTTCAGTTAAACGCTGAAGCTCCAACCCTGCGGATCTGGGCAATCGTTGGGTGGAAGTTCTACTCCTGCTTTGAGTCAACATTGTCTGCTCAGGCTGGGTTAGGGATATACTTGTATGTCCCTTGCTGGCAGGCTGTGTTGATTAATGAAACCCACTGGAAATAATAGAGTTCATGATTTTGATATACTCCTCCCTGTGTTCTACGCAAGGACATGGCCCAAACTTAAGAGTACCTTGAGTCCGAGGAGGAAACTAGTGATGCACTGATTGAGTTTAAAGATAACGAATCCACTATTTTCGGGGAAAACACGATGTACACCGTAGAAACCTCGCTGGCGCATGGAAAGGTGTGATCGGTCATCAACATGGCGTTGCTAGCCCTAGTTAGTACAGCGTGCTGTGTGAATAATACAATGCTTTTCAGTTTTCAATGAACCAAATCGTTCCGGAGCCAGAGCCAAACACTTTTAAATGTTGAAGCAGGAGCCAAGAATTTTAGATGCTTGGAGCTGGAACCAGAGCCAGAGCATGAAATTTAATTTCCGGCTTCACAGCCCTGGCTGTACTGTGACAATGCCCTTGCATCATGAACAATTTTTTCAAAATACATATTTTGCAAAAGTAAACCTGATGCAGAGGTGGGTTGGGCCAACGGTCACAGATTGATTTCTATATCGTTTCAGCTGACCTGTCCCAGTCAGGGTAGATTACTTGCGTCAAAAAGAGTGCAGAACTGACAACTGATCAAATCTGCTTTTGTACGAAATTCGCCTGATAGCAACAGGTTTTTCACGACGTTCAGATGTCCGATAAGTGGAGGCCTTCGTGAACAAGGATGCAAAGAAAACCTTTCCAGAAAGCGTGTTGTTCTCGTTCTGTGAGCACTTGGAATGCAGTCAGACGTAATAGAGGAGTGGAGGTTGGAAATAGCAGGTACCATGTACTTTGAGGTGGTTTTCATGATTGATGAAAGGAAGAATAAAGAGATTGACGGACGGATTGGTTAAGCAACCACTGCATTGCATGAGCTTCGTTGTGCCGCTAAGCCATGAGGCTTTCTGTTTTCAAATCGTTTAATTTCCAATATTCAGGTATGGACACGAATCTTGGATAATGAGAAGGAATACTCTCGAGCTTAATCGGGGTCTTAGGCTATTTAAAACTGGGGGCCCTCAAGGGAGGTTTGCGACGTCTGATGTAATTCAAATTAGCGCTACACGTGCTCGTTACATTCACTGAACAAGTTGTTCCAATTCATAAACAATTCATAAACATACTATTTTATTCTGAATTCCCTCGATATCAGGAAAAAAACAGCCACAATGAAACTAACGGAAAAGCCAGCGGTGAAGTTATCTGACCACACTCACATTACACATTTATTGGGTACCTCACTAGTCTCGTGCAATCTAAAAAATTGAATCGGGCGTTTCGTGCTACACATTATACGTAACAATAACCAATTCTCAACGCCATAAAAAGAGAATGCTCATCGTCATTCACTTCAATCTTTCCATTCATTCTTCTATAGAGTTCTTTTGTTGGTGGCATAGTAAAAACGTGCGTCGAACCAAATCAAGAATACAAATATAAAAGCTTATAGAAATGCTGGAAATTGTCCTTACTCCCAAATTTTTGGGGCCCCGAAATCGGGGGCCCTAGGCTTCAGCCTTTTTAACCTAATGGTCAATCCGCGTCTGAATGAGATGCTTACGAAGCGTTTACGGCGGAATGACCCTCCAAAATGCAAAATATCTTAAATACTTTGGCATTCCCCCCCAAACAGAAACAGGAAGATACCAGCTAGCATTGTTTGGCCATGTAAGCAGAATCCCCCAGGAAATGTTGGCGATGATCCTTGCAGCGCCTTCGAGAGACATTTTGCCTGGTGGTACGAAGACCGATACCGGGCCCTTTGCTTTTGGATTTCTCGTTGCAACTTATGTAGTTTGTTTCTATAGCAATTAGAATATAGAAAAATCAGCAACAATGCCAAGATTTTAAAAATATATTAATTGTGATACTGGCAACTAACCTATGCACTAGTAATTTTGAGCTTGATTACAGAAGATCTTAGCGTGCGTAGTTTCATCCACCCGGGCACCAGTACTTCTCGGGCCCGGGTACGATATACCTCTCGCACCACCCTTCGTAGGCCCTGACTGTTGGCATCACCCACGGGAAAGCGACCCAGAGCTTGACTGAGAACCAAGTGGTACGAATGCATCTCCGACNTGGAATAGCTTCGCCCTGTTGTATGGGACCAGCAAAACTATCAAAACGTGCTGAAAACATGCGAGGTGTATTGAAGACCTTCTGGGGATGCAGCCCTCCCACAAAATTGAGATATAATGAGGGCTTGAAAATGACTGAACAAACTTCATGTCATTGTACAGGATTTTAAACTTTGTTTGGACGTAACTTCGACCACACTCTATCAAAGTTCTTTACCTTAGACTTAGACCGTTTTAATTTAGTTTTCATTATTTTTATGCAACGTTGTGTTGTAATCGTGACATGCCATCACCCCTCCGGAGTTTCGCCTCAGGTAGCTTCAGTACTAAAAATTGTCGCAGCAGATTTTTCCATAAAATCTTGATTGTTTCAACATTATCTTGGACTGAGAGTTTTTTCCAACCAAAAACATTTCGCACCCCACATTATGTGGCATTGTTGAACTTTCCCAATAAAATTTTTGGAAGGGTCAGTGCACGATATATTGTTTAATGCAAATGGGAACAAACTCGAATGAAGTAGTGAAGTCGTGAAGTCTAACCGAAGTAAAGATCATAAAAAATTCTTCCGAGCGTTGCGAAAAGGAAACACTTTGGTAAAACTCTAGGCTAATTTTTACTTTCATGTAATCTTTTTTTATAATCTTTTGTTTTTTAAGGTTTTCACCTTTCCAGCTTTAAGGCTTCATTTATACATGCTAGTGAAATTTTCAGTTCATTTGCGCAGGTCGAACCACAACGCAACACCTTGGTAAGTTCAAATGTATCAGGTCACCCTTCCCATCAAGGTGTGCAGACACTACCATCTTTTTCAAATCAATTCAGTGGGTGTTCTGCAACAAGCCTGCATCCGACCGACAGAGCAAAGTGAGTATTGCAATGATTGTACAAAAAAATTGACAGTAGTCATTAAAAACGATTTGTCAGCTTCGTTATGACAGAATTGACAAGCTTGCAGCAGAAAATGGGCAAAATTGATTTCAAAGACACCAAGAGCCTGATGACAACTATTTTATTAATGAGTGCTAGTAATGAAGGTGGTTCAATTTAATTTTTTAGTTTCAACTTTTAGCGTAAGCATTTGTATTTTCTTAATAAAAGTTAGTGATGTCTATGGTGCTGCAGATATGGAGCACATCAGTACAAAGCCTCGTGCATTGTTGAATAGGTGCCTAGCGCTCATCTTAAACTTCACGATCTAAACTTTATCGCTGCGTTATTTTGCGATATACCTCTTCTCATCCTGAAACTAGCCCCCAGCTCCCAGAACTAACAAAAATATGCAAGCAATCATTCATCACTAAAAATGTGTAAGATCTTTCGAAACAATGTTAACAATTTTCAAGAATGAAATTAAGCACATTATGGATTACCTGCATAATTACATAGCAGAGAATGTTTTTGCAGCAGACGAAAGTGAGAACCGTGGCGTGTGCAAAAGCAGAGGCTGTCTGACATACAACCAAGGCTGGAGAGCAAATTTATTTAAAAATATTCCTATGAATTAGTCCTTTGTCTTATGCGAGGTCATGTGATCTACTCTGACCTTCGTCCCAGTGCAGACGGTGCTTGCAAAAACAACATTTTTCGTTCACTAAGCCAGCATGGGTCAATGTTAAGAGTTTTTTTAGTACGGCAACTTCACGTCGCGGACTAGACACAAGAAACGTCCAAGCAGCCACAACCGTATCGCCTCAAGCATCTACTAACAACATTCCCATCCACCGTCAACTTGCCACTATCTCGAATCCGGACCAGAGCAGGCTCATACGTTCACTTAATTTGCGGCGGGAAAGTCACCGCTTTCAAACCTTCACTGCTGAATGGCCCAGTGATTCAGCTCCACCAGCAGAAGACATGGCCACATCTGGTTGGTTCTACTTGGGTAACTTGGATAGAACACAGTGTTTTTGTTGCGGAGGAGTGCTGAGAAACTGGAGAAGACTGGACAATCCGAACACTGAGCATATCACTCATTTTCCTCATTGTCAAATGGCTTGTGGACAGGAGAGTCAGAATATTTCCGATATGGATAGACAGGTCAGAAGGTTACTTTAACTTTTGTCAATATTTTTGTGGCTTTACATCCTGGTCAGAAAGCTTTACATTTTTGAATGCTTTTTCAACTTACCAGCAGTTTTGTTTTGATTTTCGCCATTCGCTTACACTATGCGGTGGTATGAGGAAAGGCAGAGTAGGCTTTTAACGAAATGTATGAAGCAAACGTGTTTTTGGTAGGGAACGACAGAAGGGGACTTGTTTGTGTTCACTGAAAAGACCTTTTTTCTCAAAAATATGTACTATGCGATTTTCAATATTTGTGACAGCAACACGAGCAGTCCATCAAAAAGAAAAGTTAATATGAATATAAAAGCAAACTCTCGTGATGCATTCAAGATTGGTATGGAAATCACATTCCAATATGAGACGATAGTTTGGAGCAACTCTGCCATTGTTCTTTACGATTAAACAATTAATTATTTGACAGAAGTCGAAATGATGCTCTTCTATTGACGTTCAAGCTTATATTTTGGTTAAACGATTTTGATTGAGGAAACAGCGTAATATAGTCGATGCTGTGTACAGAGAAGTTATTGAAGTGTGTTAGAAAGGTACTTATTTTCCAGTGATAATGAACACGTCACAATATACAGTACTTCATCTGTTTATGATTTTACTGAAATCATTTTCAACCCAGTGAAATCCCAGTAGTTAAGGGATTTCCTGTTAAATCGAAGATCTGCAAAAATGATATAGTGCTTCTTTCGAGCGGGGGACTACAGCGTTTATCGATCACTGCTAATGATCCGTAGGATTACCTTTAAATCATTCGTTTGTTGCAGCGACGGTTAAGGCTTATAATATGATTCGGAAGTTTGCTTAAACACCAGTGAAAAATAAGCGATCTGCAGTGGCTGTTACAACGCAATACTTTGCTTTTTCGTTGACTTGGCAATCACTAAAACAGTCCCGTCGCCACGGGGGGCCTTTTGGGGGCTTAGCCCCCCGAACAGAGTTTTGTTTTAAGCCCCCCCACATTGAAACATGAAACACTATAAATCAGTTGAGATTATGGCAATTTTTAGAGTGTCAAGCCCCCCCCGCACAAACCCACAGCCCCCCCGCAAAAACGCAAAGTCTCCGTATTGAAAATTTTCTGGCGACGGTTCTGCGCTAAAGCACAGTGCTACTGCCTTGCTTGCTTATCATCGACACTGCTATACTTAAAACCCTTTAAGTCCTGCGTGCGGTCACTTTTCTTCAAAGCTTTGCAATGCCATAACTCGACATCCGATTGAGCTAGAGAGCTGTTCGAACCATTTCCGGATTTGGCAAGTCTTCTAGATGAGATTTAAAAAAAATTTTTTCGTTTTGGGTTTAGTGTTCTTTGGGGGGAACGTCACAAGTGGGAGGGTCTTGCGTTTTTTTGGCCAGCATTACCCGGCCCTGGGCGCCAATCCAACGAGCCACATTTTTGGCCCAGGGATTTTGTTGGACACTAGGCTACCATCCGAGCCTTCAGAGCCCTTGATTGGCTTTCTAGCATATCTGGAGCCAAAACTATGGCCCAAAAAACAAAAATTGGTAAATATTTCTACCCCCGCAAACGCTAAACTGTGGTGCATTACACCCATATTGTATATGGCTACCACTCGCATGCAGACTGAGCTAGAGAGATGTTCAAATCCTCTATAGATGGAGAATGTCTTGCAGTTTAGAATATTAAAACAAAATTTTTAAGTGTGTGATGTCGTTTCTTTGTTGATGTTGTAATAATCACAGGATGTTTTGACAAACTTGTCAAAACATGTCAAAACATCCTGTGATTATGAAAACATCAACAAAAAACTTAAATTTTTGTGAAAAGTTTCTCAAAACATGTGATGACGTCAACATCCTGTGGTATTTCAACAATCAAGCCGATTTCGTGGCTCAAAGTTTTTTTGAATTCTATGCTCTAATATGAGAGTTTAGTGGGTTTGATGGACTTTACAGGGTTTTGGTCCCAAAATTATGGCCAAACGTCCGGAAAAAAATAGGGAAATCTCCGCAACGTCCTGTCCGAAGTCCTTCGTGCAATTGGAGTTTTTTTCATAACTACGAAACCAGAAACGCTAGAAAGTCGATCAAGGGCTCCAAAAACTAGTATTATAGCTTAGAATCCAATAAAACTTTGAGCCACAATATCGCCTTGTTGGATCGGTTGATCACGTCATCAAAATAACTGCAAAACATACCCGATGTCATCGACCCAAAACCCCAAGCCCATAACTTTAAAAGTTTTTTTATTATTTCAAACTACAAGACCTCACGAGCCTTTAGAGGGTTTGAACAGCTCTCTAGCTCAATCTAATGACGAGTTAAGGCTGGCCAAAATTATTCCTTAGAGGGCAAAGTACACCTTTTGTGAAACGTTTTGATTTTTGCCAAAAACTGGGTTTATGAGCTACAATTTTGGCTCCAGATATGCTAGAAAGTCAATCACGGGCTCTAAAGACGCGGATCACAGCCCAGTTTCCCATAAAAGATTAAGCCAAAAAATGGCTCATTGGATTGGCGCCCAGGGCCGGTAAAGTTGGCAAAAAAACTCGAAAATATCCCCCAATTATGACGCTGCCCCCAGTAAACCCGAAACGAAAAATGTTTTTTTCCATCTGAACTACAGTAGAAAACTTGTTGCATCAGTAGAGGGTTTGAACAGCTCTCTAGCTCAATCCGCTGGCTGTGATGAATTATTGCTTGTTTGTAAGTAGCGTTTTTCATTGCTTNGTTCCTTTTCCGCAAAAAGTCCTGCAGTATTTTTTCTCAGTCATANAACCAACGAGAAAGAGGGGAGATTTTTTGATAANCTAATTTTCATAAAATCCTCCGTACTGTTATCTTCCATATGTACCCTTTACTGCTGATTGNAGAGACTCCAGCCTATGGCCATTTTTCCAAACCAATTAAACGATCAGCAAAGAAGAGATCTTAGAATTATGTTTCCATGTGACTTTCCGGTTACATCAAGTATGAATGCGGTTGGAGACAGGAAAAGGACGTTCAACAATTGGCATTTCACAAGAGCCGCTCCTCAAATGCTTGCTGAAGCTGGATTCTTCTCGCTTGGTCAGTGAGTTAATATTGTGAGTTATAGAGCACCGCTCCAAATTGCTAGCAATTAGCAGTAAATACCAACAAATAGTTGGTTAGAACTTAATAATTTACAAGAACGCCGCACAACTAGTTTCAGTAAATTAAGTCATATCTTCTATTTTATTATCAGTGCCCTGGGCTCGCGTATCCTCTAGCGTTATAAACAGTTGCAAGGTTTGTTGAATTCTGTTGTTTGAAGAAGCTGTGTTAAATGTAGGTCTACTTGTTGTCGCTGTTAAATTGGCTTGAGTTAATTCTCAAATATTAGTTCAGGAGTTAGAGTGACATTGATTATTGAAGGCATTTGTATATGCAATAGAATTAACATCTGTTTTTCAAAATCGCCGTAACAATTCCGCACCAATCAATTGGGAGGAGGCCAGCTCGTGTCAGTTAGTATCTGAGAGATTACGTTACCCGAAATTAAAATAACAAATAACGTTCATCGTAGCCTGCTTACAATTGTTGATTTCAAAAAATTGTTCTGCAATAAGTTTTTGGAAAGCTAGAGCTATTTTTTTGTTGCATTGTTATTCAAGAGCAGATGCAGTATCATCCACGTCTCCTGAAAATGACATGGATGTTGTTGTCTCTGTGCACTGTTGCAAATTGCAACTCAAGTGCAATATTGCAAATAGTGTGTGTGTTGTCTTTTCAAAGCTGTCAACAACAGGTGATTGAGTGTTAACTGCGTAACTTCTTTGTTTGAGTTCTCATTATGCAACCAGTTTATTGTTTGTAAGAATTACACGCGCTTCTTGAACTTTACTTCAAGGATGTTTTCGGTTACGTCATTGATATACCTGTGTCTTTTGCCCCCATAATGATTCGAATGTACAATTTACCTCTTTGTGATTTTGTTTATAAGGTACTGCCTCGTATGAGGATTTTTGACCTTGACAATGCTGTACCTACCAAAATCTTTTCACTTTCCATGAAACATATTTTCAACTACGATTGGCAACTATTTTATGTCAAAGCACAGATGGTCGCTTTCATCAAAAACATACTTCGTACCTGAAGAACTGTTATCAATTGTCCTTGTGCTCATACTTCTAAATCTAAAAACATTTTTACTGAAGGTTTCGACCGATCCAAACTTTGATTATTATATTAGACTATAACCAAACAAATACGGTATGTCCGAAAATGATTGACATTTTGGAAGTCAACAACCAAGTTGCAGAGTAATATTTAAACGTAGACCCTCATATTTTCCGATCATTCTCCTATAACAGTGGTTCTTAACCTTTTTTCTGCCACGACACCCTTAAGCAATTGTCATTTGTTTCAAGCACCGCTGACTTTAAATAAGCTGCAAAAACAAACGTATTTATTGGCAAATTTATTGATCAAACTTTCCCTGTTTAGGGCGCGTGAGGGCTCACGTCCCTCTGGAAATTTATTGACCCCCTGCGCCCGGTTAAGAATCACCGTCCTATAGGTTTCTTCATACGTCAATCGTCACTACACGAATTGAAATTGCATCCTTTGAAATTTAAGGCGATTTTTATGTAATGAATACGGGCAATTTTCTATGCATTTTCTAAACATTTTACAAGATTTCAACCGTTTTACTAAGAGTCAACCTTGTCACAATGATTTAGCTATCTTTCCAAAGATTCAATCGGTCATTACTACTTCCTTGTTGAAATATAGCTGAGAACTACTGTATTTCATTAGGAAAGATATACTTCAAATTTTTGCATCTGACAAGAGTGCAGCCTTTGGGATCCAGCGAAATCTGATCCCCAGAAGCACGCGTCACTAGCCAATGATGACGTGTAGCCAATAGGCGCACCGACGTTAACTGATATACGGTTCTAAATAATGTTGTAAACATCTTAGCTGGAAACGCATCCTGCATTTGTTCGCGCCTCAAATTAATGTAAACACACGTGAAGACTTCCGCGCGAATCGCACAGCTTCTTTGTCAATCTTCAACGTTTTTGCCCCATGTTGTAGGCACACGGGACAGAGTAAAATGCTTTTATTGCAATGGAGGTTTGCAAAACTGGAGGCAAAATGACAATCCATGGGAAGAACATGCAAAATGGTATCCAACGTGCGAATTCCTTCTCCAACAGAGAGGCCCGGAGTTTGTTCACAACGTTGTGGCTCGATTTCCAAACCTCAGCAGGCCGTCGGCGCGTTCTCCTGGTCAAGATGTTCCGCCGCGGTCACAGTATGTTAGCAAGTGCCTTAAGTCTTTCAACAGCTTAGCTGAAAACTGGCTTAGTCTGATTTTCCTGAAGTTACCTGAGCTGGGTAGAGGCCAAAGAATAATAACGTCACGAGAGGGAATTGCTTCAACGTTTTTTAAATGTTTACTGTGGATCGCAGACTATTTTATTCATTTTGCAGAAAAAATAGTATAACAACTATTTATCATTTACAACAAAAAGTAGCATCGTCTCAATTAAATAAATACAACTAGCAATACGATTACAGCTAACAGTTCATTACAAATATTCCCATCATTGTTTGAGTCTGATGGGAAATTTTTTTATCTGCATGCACCACCTTCGTTGTTTTGAGTATTGCACAAAACAATTGCGCTTATTTATTTGTAAAGGGCTCCGCGGGAACCAGAACGTCCACTTCAGCCTCCACTTCAAAGACAAGCCGAACCAGTAGCTGCACAGTGTGAACCGCGGAGCTTGTTGGAGCGAGCCCTGCAATCTGAAATTGCAGCCACAGTTCTTGGTATTTTTATGTAAAACATTCAATACTTTAATGTTGAGGATACGTAGGCCTACCCACCCCGAAGGGTATGCAACTGATATAGGCTTTCATTGGTTTACCAGAAAAATTACTAAAATATGCTTTGGCTGGGAGGGCAATTTCACAAATATCACACAAGCCCTATTGCCTGACATTTTTTAAAATTTGATTTTAGTGACGGCAGTTGGCGTCAGGACGAAGCCTGAAATTTGCTTCATGTCGGGGCGGTTCAGGTGAACGTTCTTGCCTGAGGAGTGCTACGGCGGTTAACTCAGTGGCCGTGGAGCACCCAACCTTAGATTGAGAGGCGAACTCTTTACGACAGAGCTATCACCGCCCCAACAGTCTGACGCTTGTGTCTGTCTTAGTCACCATCTCTACTGGACGTTGGGCGAAGAAGGTGAATGGTGTGAGAAACATGACTTGTCATAAGTCGTTCCCAAACACTGACGTAAAAAATACTTGTAGATGCGGAGCACTATTGTATAGGAGACCGGAGACATAGGAGAAAGGAAATTTTTAGTTAGGAGATGCAACTTTTCTGAAGCGCTTTGGTGTTTTTACGCCTTATTTGAGGACAAAAACTGTTAACGCTCTGATTTTCACAAAACACTGTGTCGCTGAATGCATTAGACCAATCATTTATCACGATCAATCGAGTAAAGGACACACCGGCATTGCTGACTGCGTTATTTCATGAAGAAAGTTACTGCCTACGATAAAGGCAGTGGCAAGAGTAAGTTGTTTCTCGACACAATGTGAATTTACCAGCAAAGTACATGTGACGTACCGCAAAAGCTGGTGGAAAAGCGTCAAGCATGGACCATTGTTTGGCCGGTGTGGATCTTCGAACACTGCAGTCCACCTACTTTTTTGTTGACTAGAAGTACGTTCGACTTTACATGTTTCACGGTACTTTGCATATTGCTGCAAAATCTATAAAGATTTTGGGCAGGTGTATAACAAGCCGGAAAACTTTGGAATGGCAGCGTGGGAAAAATTTTTCTAGCGCTGCGCTACTTTCAATTGAGCTGTCTTTCCAGGCTTAGGATTTGACGAGTCTTTGATACGTGATGTCATGCAACGACATATCAAGCAACATGGTGTTGGTTTTCAATCTTCTGTTGCTTTGCTGGAAGCGGTGAATGAAGCTGAGACGTACGAACAAAGCTGTGAACTGGATAAGTTTATACGTAGCACATTGCCTGCCAACAAGAGTTGCAATATTAGCTTGCGTTCTTTAATCATTCATTAAAGTTGCGTTTGCAGGTTACTAATTTTTTGCCTCAGCAAACTTATTGCTTTTACCTCATTTTTGCCGCAATAAATTGATTTTTGCTTCAACCATTTCAATTTATTTATCACCTCTGAAAAAAATTTCACACAAAAACTTATGTTCCATGGAAACAGAAGCTTTCATGAATTGTAAACACATATTTACGTCGGAAAGGAGCTATTTGTTTTACTGTGTGTCTGAAGTCAATGATGAATAATCCGTCCACAGCTGTTTTTTATTCATGAAAACAACAAAACACACTAGACCATTATTTCGATTTACAATAACTTTTAGCAAATATTGCTATTGCACCTCCATATGTTCGATTCATTTTTCTAACAATTGGGTGCACAATTTATTGCCATTTTCTTAAACCTTCGCTCTATTCGATGTCAAAGTTTTGCACAAGTCAAAGGGATTGTTGATGAAAATCTTGTTACTTTTGTCAAAAAAGTTGTTTTGGGTATTTTGTTATTTCAGTCTCTTGACTAGAATTCCAAAAGCAGCAATGTTGGTTTTAAGTGATGCAATTGCCTGCATGGACTACAGTACAACTAACATCTGACTGCAATCCAGTTTTAACAAGCAGACAGGTTTTTGAGGATTGCCGTCATTGAGCGCCACTCTACGTGAAGAGTACCACAATCCATTTGCAACAGGTTCGCTCTTCGATCAAAGCTGAGCAAATAGATCTAGCGGCTGTGTGGCACTCACGTTAGTGCTTTTAATGCAGGCAGTTCAATTTCTGTTTTAACTGAAAAAAACACAATTCACTGGTTGGCCTGTTGTAAGTTGCTCTCAATCTCCACAACAGAGAAAGGGAGTAAGATAATAATAGTCAATCCTACTAAAAATGGCATAAAATACTCTGGAGAATTTTTGCTCGCCGCACTTTGATCATAAGCGAAAGTTGCTTCATGAGCGAATGGATATAGGTTAAGCTCTTCTTAGACCAATTTCTGTGCTTGCATTTAGCTTGCTGGAAGCAGAAGAAAGCACGTCAACTGAAAGTTCACTGACAGAAAGTAATCCTGGTGATAGTTTGAGTGCGAACGAGGAGCAGGTGGATGAACATGAACAAATATTCAGAGTGAGTTTCAAGAAAATAAGAAAAAGTGATCACTTCCTCTTTTGTTGCTTCCTGCTTCCCGTAAAACCATCCTTTTCTTTAAGACTGTGATAAGCACAATCGTCCGGTAGGCCTTCAATGCTTAATGTCGTCTAAACAGCAACTATAACCTTAATTTCTGAAGATGTCAAGGAAGTTGAATTTAACATCAATGCAATGTGCCGTTGAAGCTTTTTGCTTCAACGGTGCTTCGTTTTGGAGTGGGTTTGAGTTAAATCAATGAATTTTATAATATTATTTGAAAAACAGAATGTCTGGTTGTTTATGAACTTATGGAGACAAACAGCGTTGGCAGTAAGAAGTGCATAGCATGAAACCGTATCCACAACGCGTCAGTTTCAAACCATATGAACACGGAGTGTTCGCCGCCTGTAACTAGTTTTAATGCTCACATTTGGCAATCCCTACTAATTATCAAGAAAAGACAATAAATTGTTGAAAGTGATGCTCGAATAGGTAACCTCAGTTTTAATATCCAGGCGTTTTTCATTATTCAGGAAATTTATGACAACAAACGCAAACACTCAAAAGACGGAGGTTTCAAAGGAAATGAAAGCTTACATGTTGAAATCAGGATTTTTGCCCGACACAGCAGGCCTTAAGCTATTCAACAGTAAGCACAAACCGATCTGCTTGCACACAACATTTACTTCCGATTTCAAACGTGCAATGAAATTTAGGCTTTGGAGCAAATGGTGATAATGACGTAAGGAATTACGAACAATTTTGACAACAGACGTTTTTAGCCTTTTGCGCAAATGTGAATTCTGAACGATTACACGACACTGTATTCCCAAAACACTTGCTATTTTTGCGTTTTTTTATGCAACCAAAGCCAAAAAAATTCTGTTTATAAAACGGTGCCTGCTTGAATTGTATCCGGCTTACACTCAAAATGCACAAAAATATATTTTTTGAGAAATATTGGTAAAATCCGACATGACAAATTCAACAACAATTTTCAAAGTGCAAATTTTTTCAGATAAATTAGGGAAGAACTTTCCTTGTTTCCCATCCCCTGGTTGCTGACCTGGAAAAAGTTCCAACTGACAGCGTAGAAACATCTGAACCATATAAGATGTAAATTAAGGCTATGCTAGAAAACGCTTCGTTGTCAGGTCATACCATATTCCAAATCCGGCATATTTTTACAAACAGGTTCTTTATTGCTAGAAAAATTACCTATTGACCATTTTTTATGAAAGATTGAACAAGAACAATTTTTCTGAAGCAAGCTTTACATTTCTTTTTGTTCTTGTAGCCATTTTCAATGTCGTAAATCGTGATGACGATGATAACACTACGCTGATTTTCATCACGACACGTATACTATACTGCAAATGCAAGATGCAGTCACTTTTACTAACTCTGGTTTGTAAAGAAGCTGTTGCAGTTCGCAAATATAAATGAGATTCTCCCTTATTGGTGATTTAGTAAGATATCTGTGGTTTTAAGTAAGCTGAAATTGAACAATGTTAAATCTTGCCCTTATCAATTCGAGCAAAAGACAATTTGCGAAACTGACGAAATAATTTACAGGATTAAATTAATTCGAACCTAATTAGTACGAACGTATGCGTGAATTCGTACTACTGTAGTTTGTTTTTTGGTGGAATGGACTTGCCTGATATTTTGTTTAAAATGAATTAAAACTGTTTTGCGCAAATCTGTCATTGGGCAAATTTTTTGTAAAGACGTGCTTAGTCCTTCGTTAGAATATAAATTGTTATGCTCTTCATAAGCATGCCGATTCCTGAAAAAGAATGTAGAAAAATTTTAAGGTGTTGCATTTGAAACAAGTCTTGCGGAACTGAGGCATTTTTCACAAACTGCCTGAGGTTAGGAGTCCAAGTTGTAATACGATTTCCACTCTTCTTTTGGAGTGTTGGAAGGCTAGAACTATAAAAAGCTTTCTGTATAGGCCTGAGAGTAGTAAACAACAGGTTTATGCAAAATGAAAGAAGGATCTCTTTCGACTTGGTTAAATCAAAGAAAGCCGTTAAGTTGGAAAGGAAGACGATTGACAGCAGACTTGCTTTGCCTATATTTCTGGAAAAACGTCACTGCTGTTGTCTTCAAATTACGCCTATTATAACCGACTATTCCGTTTTCAAAATTCCGTAATGAAAACCTGTCTGGGAAAAACAATATATTCCGGTAACCATATCCTCATATTACCAAAACACGACAAGAACTTACAAATAACTACGTTATTTTTCTTTGTGAAATAGAAGCACAGTAATTACAAAATACTTCTTCAAGTGTTTGATGTTTTTTGAGAAATTTCAAAAGAAATTGTTGAAAAACAAAAAATATGTTCTTGCGATTTTAAAAACTTTCAATGTAGTTTTCAATAGTTTTCCTGAACATGTTTTCTGACCACTTTTATTAATAGAGTAAGCTGAGTTGTTATTCGTGGAGATAATGTTGTTCATGAATAGCTTTCATAAAATGCTTCATTCTCCATTTAAACAATATTAAATTTGTGCAAGAAACCGATCTCGTTAAGAAACATTAAAAAGGTGCAAAACAGTTTAAAAAATTAGCTATAATTACAAAATAAACTTTCACGAATCATATATGATATTGGCTATAAATCCAGAGTATACACACTAAGAACTTCAGCAATGTTCTTAAAGGAAAGTAGGGGCAATTGTTCGAAAAGTTCGTGATTGGAGGATAAATGTTAAAAATCTGATTGATTGCAGGTTTTCATTTTTCTGCTTTGCCTATGCGAGGGTATTTTTATCCAAGGTGATACATGTTTCTATGAGATTCATTTGAAAAAGAAAAGTCAAAAAATGAATCATTTTTAAGGTGCTTTTCAGTCGTGTTGTTGGCGACTCTTACAAATATTTCAACTTTCAGATTAATCTTACTATAAACTTTGGAGCACTACCTTGTCAGAAAGCGTTTGAAAATAGAGGTCGATATTTGAAAAATGGAGGGTAAGATTTTTATTTACAAACGCTTCTGCGCGAGTACAAAAATAAGGCGAAAATACAATCCAGTTTTGAACCTTGTATGGTCAACACAACCACTTAGTTATCCACTTACACCACAAACTCAACCTAAAATATTGCTTTACAAACTCTGTAACCATTCCCAACCTGAAAAAAACAATAAAAAACAAAGCTTATAGTTAGGACAAAGATGAAAACAACCTTCCAAAATCTCGTTTCCAAGATGGGACAGGCTAAGTTTTCAAATACGCTACGTCCATTTCAGGCTTGACGATCAGGTATAGTTTTTTTTCATATTCTCAGCAATCGATTCATGTCAAATTGTTGCTCGCGGAAATTAAAGTCTTTCACATTTACGTATCCAGATTTTTCCAGATCAATCCAGATTTTTCGATGGATTTTGTATCAGATTTTTCTTTCAAAAAAGTGGCACCAACCTGCATGTTGCTACAAACCATGAACCGAAACGATACGCATGACAACCCACTCCAAAGGCCTCTTCAACATTCGCGATTGAAAAATTAAAAACCTCAGTCATTCAGAGGATGGCCAGCCAGTGCTCTTAAAGTTACACTGCGCACAAGGCAAGCTGCGGCGATGCGGTCTGCACGAAAGTTTTACATCAGAGCGTTGGCGTTGTGCTTATCTCCAAACATTGGCGAACTTTCGCAAATGCCAAGCAGAGAAAATGCTTTCAAACAACGCACGAACGAGTTCTGATCAAAAACTTCAAAGGCATATATCCCAACCACAGCAAAATTTTATTCGGTTTTGGTCAATCGACACTGCTTAGTCCTAGTTGAACACTTATGCATAAGCTGTGTTTTTGTCTCAGGATATGTGTAGCTTGGCAGACGTTCGCTCTTATTCTCTCAACAACGCAGCGGGAAATTCAAAGGGACTTGAAGAAAAGTTGAAAGCAGAGTTAAGAGAGCTTGAAGATGAGCGTCTGTGCAAGGTTTGTTCGTTTTCACTAGGAACGGTTGAAAAAGATGTTGGCCAACAAAACGACAGTACACATCATATTCATTGCAAGAGTGTACGTTGCAGTTGTGCACAAAAGTGTTTTATACTTCAATGGCCCACGTTAAGGAAAACAGTAACATTTGCAGACATAGGTGTAGGAGCAGGCAAATTTGGGGGAGCGAAGGACTTTTTGTCTAAATTTCCACCAACTTGCCCGAAACAAACTCCAAAAAATGACCTCCAAAAAAACGATTTCATTTCATTTTAGGCGCTTCTTTTTCAAATCAAAGCACATCGAGCATCAATTTTGCCCAAATTTCCTATAACTTCCNCAAAAAATACTAAAAAATAATGACCTCCAAAATAAATAGTCTACNCTTTGATTTTTGGCACCATTTTTTGAAAATCAAGGCACATNAAGCGATTTTGCGAAAGATTTCACATATTTNGNCCACAATTCCACAGATTTTGGCCGGATTTTCACCAAATCAAAANTTTTGGGGGTGCGCTTGCCCCCCTGCAACCCGGACTCCTACANCACTGTTTTCAGATTTTGACATTCCGATGTGTTTTATGCTTTTACGTTGTGTTGCAAGTTGGTTCAATCAAAATAACGAAACGTTTGATGCGGTAAACAATTAAAAGTCAGTCTTGCAGATCAAAAACAACGGAAAAAAGAAGTATTCATGTTTATTCGTCTCTACATAGTGGATATATTTCAGAGTTCCGCATTATGATCAAATCAACGTCCTGATCCTTCATAGAAGTTCATTTCAGTTGCATTATATTCGCTTTGCACTTCCTTTCAAGTGTCAGGAGGTGTCTGTGGCGCCAGTATTCGCTTTCGTGTAACGGGAGGCTACCCAGGGGTTGCATTGTAACGAAGTCCCCTGGAACGAAACAGGAAAGGCCCCAAATACCTTTTTTGCTCCGTTCCCATCACGATATTTTTTTCTATAGAATGTCACACAATACTGTAAAATGAGAATGTCTGACTTTAATCTAATGTAAGCAATCCCAATAAAGCGGTCTTACAAGTGCGAAAGTCCATTGAGCTGCAAGTAACTATTGTCTTACACCATAATCTTTTGCTCTGTTGCAGTGCCAGTTGATTGCTTTACGGTCCTAATACTTTCGTTTGTAGTCGTGATCTTTTGCTTTGTTTATTGCTTGCTGTAACTTTACTATGTAACTGTTTACCCGACATTATAATGTCTTCTGCAGGTTTGCTTGGATCGTGCAGCAGACATGGTCTTCATCCCCTGCTCGCACATCTGCTGCTGTCTGGAATGCACAAAAGCTCTGAAGATGTGTCCAATTTGCCGGCAGCAAATTGCTCAAGCAGTTCGCACGTATAAATCTTGACGATGGCAATAGTGGGGTTGGGGCTGCTTTTTTGTGGTAGAAATGTGATTGTAAATACATTAGTTCCCTCTTAGAATTCTGAAAAGATACATTCAGGTAGTGGTAGTTTTACCTCCATTCCCACAGCCTAATACCAACCAATCATTAACACGCACGTTTTATGTTAAACTTAATTATTGTTTTTCCTCGTAAACCCATGAAATCAATGCCAAAAGGTCAGTGATCTCCTGATTATCAACAGCCATTTCTACAACTTAATCTTTCATGGACAAGTGTTTCATGAATCGATACCGTATTTTCCCGAAAACAACCATTGACCGCGAAGTAAAGCGTCACAAAACTTTGAAGAATGATTGTTACAAAAACCCTGGACTTGACAGTAAAAATAAGGTCAAGTGATAAACATTCCTGGAGACAATCTCATACATGTGTTTGATTAAATTGCTATAATTGAGTTTTTTTCGTAAGTTATTCAAGATTTTGAGAAAATATACTGTAGTTGTTCGGTATTCAAGAATCCCCTAACATAAATACGCTTATGATGTCAATTTCAGTTTAAGACTAATGTAATCTCCATCTTATCATTGTCGAAAGACAGTTGCATGATGCCAACAACAGAAGATACAGTAATCATCGCTACGTTGTGAAAAATAACAAGTAGGGAAAAATGCTGTTGTCAAACACTTATCGCAACCACGATAATCAACTTTAAAGGCTGCCACAGAAAAGGTACGTTTCCCGTGTGTCTAGCATGCATTAAAATTAAACACAACGTGCTGCAACTTTTATGATATGATGTTTCATTAGTTATTGTTCTGGCTGCTTTATTGATCCGTTACCAAATGAAACTCCAAAATTTTTGGATTAATTTTGTTATAATTTCTTGGATACACTGCTTTTCCCCGTATACTGTAAAATAAACACTGGCAGAAAAGTTACTTCTGTTGAACCAGCTGCATTCCAACGTTATAATTGCCTCTAAGGCGTCGCAAAAAGGTCGTCTGTCTGTTACATTCTCTGCACAACCTTGCTGCAATAGAAAAACTGTGTGAAGCTCTGAAATTCATCGATATACAAAATCGTGAAACTTTGTCGTTTTTATAATGTATACTGAAACTAATTTTCACTGTAATTTGTAGCACTGTATCATGCAGATCAGCATTCATGCACATATTGTATGCGTTTCACTAAAAGTGAATGTCAAATTCACCTGTTTACCTTAACATGTCTTGTGGGAAGCATTCAAGAATCAGCAGGCAACGTATAATTACTGCACAATGTTTTGTATCCTTTAATTTTCATCGAAATTTGCTCACGTTGCGCTTTGATAAAAAAACACATTATTGTGGCTTCTGCTACACACCTCTCCGTCATAAACCAATTTACAACAAACACGGTGCATCCTTTCGCTCTGTTTGCATCCTCTGTTTCTGTATTACGTGAACAACCTCAGTGTTTACTCAAAATTGATTTTGGGCAAATATTTACTAAAATGGTACATTTTCCCTACTATTATCCAGCATCTGTTAAACGCGAAAAGCACGTTACATGCTTAAGAAAAGTCCAGATTGTTTTCGACTCATGGATCTTGCGTTTGTAACTGTAGTGCAAAATAGAGCATGCTTGCTATGGCAATCACGACGAGCGAAACTAAAATGTGGAAAAAAATATTAAAACAGCACAACTACTTCAAATCTTTGATGTGTCATGGCTTGGTTTGCGCCAGCCTGTCCCGGAAAACTGACTAAACCTTGAGAAAATGATTCTGATATCAGAGAAGCCAACAAAAACGGGACGTAAGACCAAGGAGAGTTTTCTTATTGGTTAACCANTGAGTAACNGGCTAAGTAGTTCAGTGGGTTGAGCACATGCCACCAAAGCTGGTTGGCTGGGTTCGATTCGTGTCCGGTTGGTATCGAGGACTCCAAAAATAGGTACTCCTTGGACTCACGCTAGGCATTAATAGGTGGGTGCAAGTGAAAACCGAGCCCACACTGTTTTTCCAACATCAATCTACAACAAGCAATGTTTGTGACCTTGTTTCAGGTAGTGTAATATCCTCAAGATGTGATGGTGACAACAGCATCAACAAAAAGAAACAACATCTTCGCCGCCATGAAATACGTGTACTCTGGAGATCGCACCTTTTGCCGAAAAATTCTACAACACTTTCTGTAAAAATCATATTCTCCAACCTTACGTTTTGTGCTTTGTGTCACGTGCAGTTGGTGACTATTGTCAGCATTTTCACAAGTGTGCAAACCGTACGCGGGGAGGCGTTTAAACCGCAATGTGTGCTTTGCTAAGATTTAAGAAAATGTTGATGACTGTACGAGAACAACTGATCATTTGAAACAAGCCCAGACATTTAGTTGCACTTTAGACGGCTACTTACACTATTTCAATGGCATTAGTCTTAGCGCTTTCTTCTAAATAATGCGACTGCTTCACAGCCTCTTATTTGCTTCATCATGAAGCTCGCAGGTCTATCGAATAAAAAATGGCAGTGTTCAAAGGCCCGTTGCCAAGTTTTAAGTTTCGTGTGGGGCAAAATACATTTTTATGGAGGGGGAAAAATTCTTTTTTATTATATGTTTAAAACATTTTGCAGTGCACAACAAAATTTGGAGGGGCACAAAAAATAGGGGGCATCGCCCCCGAAAGCCGTTCGTGGCTATAGGTTTGAGTGTTCAGTGAGCTGGTTGCTTCAAAAGCGGCAATTTGTGGTGAAACAGATCTTAACAATGTTTTTTTCGCAACTAGAACTGCTTATATACATCAATTTATTTCGAACGCATTTTACGGTAAACTTTTCTTTTTTTTATGTTGGTGACGGCAATTGGCGGCAGGCCGAAGCCTGAATTGTGCTTCTCGCCGGGACGGTTGAGATAAACGCTCTTGCCCAAGGAGCGCTACGGTAATTCACTCAGTGGCTGTGGATCGAGCACCCAACATTCCAATTGAGAAGTGGTCACTTTACCACTGAGCTATTGCTGTCCTTAGCTATTACCGCCCTCAGCTCTTGCCCCCTCATCAATTCTCAGTGATATGCAACAGGATAAAATGATATGATATTATGTAGTATCAGTTGAGAAAAAAGCAACAACAACTTGAAAGTTTGAATTGCAGCTTCCTCACGGTGAGAAAAGTTTGTATGCACCGAAGCAAATTATTTTCACCGATACCTAGACATAAATGTTTACCCCTGCTTATATGCCACAACCCACGTGTGTCAGTAATAAGACAGTCTATTGATTTCTTGAGCTATGATTACAAAGCGCCTTGCAAGGCGTTTGGATCAGGGCCTCGGATTCGGTTATGTTTTTATCGGACTCTGGTTGTGGAGTCAAGCTTCAAAAGTTTTTAACTCCGACTCCACCTGTTTTTTTGAATTGGCACTCTGTAAAGCAGGTTTTGTTAAATCAAAGTTTGCCAAGATGGATAGCATCTTTCCAAACCCTGTCTACGTCTACTACCTCATAAACGGCCTTGCCACGTTTGTCCACGAGCGGTAGGAATGGTCACTGGTCGATCGGTGTCCAAAGCAATCAGAGACTGAGTGGTTGTGCGTAGATGTCGCAGGATATAAGATCATCAACGTCTACAAACCTCCACGCTCGCGACTCACCTCAACGACCATCCCGACGTTCCCACACCCCAGTCTGTATGTTGGTGACTTCAACTGCCAGCATGTGAACTGGGGTAACAACGCAACATCCCCTGACATTATTGCATTATTTGAGCAATTCAAAATTGCCATTCTTGATTTGTGGTGATATAAATATAAACTTGCTGCAGCAAGACACAGTGCTCTCGGTCAGCAACTATGTTAAAACATATANCAGTTACAACTGTTTAGAGTTAATTACGAAACCAACTAGAATAACAACTACCAGTAGTACTCTGATAGACCACATATACACTAATTTGCCAGCCACAAAGCTAACACCAGGAATTNTAATAAATGATTTATCTGATCACTTGCCTGTCTTTGTCTCAATCAAATNAAAAATATCTAAAAAATGGAATTTGAAAAGCTGCAACAGGCATGATTACTCT
>JGI24021J15306_10000551_pt1 | contig 29526 bp, 14 predicted proteins | sample Ectturendosymbi1_FD_15306 | JGI IMG/M metagenome (IMG submission 15306) | reverse complement strand
GCAGAAATGTTTGCGGTAAGGCATATGATGAATTATTTCCTACTTTTGCACATTTTTCAAACAACTAGCGTCAATGCAAGATGAGGGCAGCCTTGACGCATCCAGCCTCAAAGCTTTCCAAAACAAGTCTCAGGTTAGATGCTATGTTCTTGTACTTGAAAGGATGAAATTTAAAACAAATTTAATGCTTTAAATCTTCTAGGTTGTTGTTCATAGTTTCATGGATTCCCATAAAGACATGAATGTGAACAAATTCAGGATACCAACTACCAAGCATTTTTTCATAGGGGGATAGTGTGAAACTTTCAAAGGGGTAAACTTTGTAGTTTAATGATGGTGGATGCAGAGGAAATGGGGTGCAAAAATAAAGAAGTGGGGGAGATGCAAACTTGCTATTGCCTAAATTTTATGTGTTGCTAGCCTTGTCTTCCCAACTTTCAGTGTTTTCAAAGTTGTGTATCATGAACACCCTTTTACATTTTCTCCTGCTATGTCAGTCAACCCGTAGTCTCAGGAACATATCCTTGGGTGGCCGTATGTTAGGTTTGATCAAAATTCATTAACACGGTTGGCTGAGCATGACGACGTCATCAGAGGTCCCCTTTTCAGTCTTGCCTTGGGCCCCCCCAACCCTAACCCCACCACTGAATACAGCCAGTAAACTTTTCAATGTTTCCCTGTTCTTTGTGAGGAAATAATAATGTTTTCCTATTTTTTTCCTGAAAGAAAATGTCAGGCTTGAAAGATATTGGTGGTTTTCATGAATTATTGATTACTTGAAGCAGAAGCGCAAATCAAAGCACGAGTAACTTTTTCCTTTGTAAGAACAGTCAGGTCTCTTCACGTCTATTATGTTGCGATCCACTTGAAGCAGAGACACGACGCTGATGATCGGCCTTGCTCTGACAACAAAAGAAGTTCATTCAGTTTGCGAAATGTTGCGAAAGTAGCAACAACAAAATTTTGATAGGAAAATAACCATGACTGCATTCGTCCTCTAGGCACACCGTGGCTTATGGGTCAAGAAATACACAACGATTTTAAAAATCAGTGCCCATCGAAACACCCACAAAAACAAGTTGTTAGAAGAATTTTGCTGCGCATCTGGGAATATTAAGTAACGCGTGAATAAATCTCTTGCAAAAACATCCAGCTCCATGATGCAGGCCGTCATAAAAAATTACAAAAGACTGGTTGTAAAGAATTTTGACATAGCTGCGCCGTTCATGCAAAGAACTTTGATTTAGGTCTACCCAGGGTTGTAGTGGGGTGGGAACGCGTGGGAACGGCGTTCCTATACCTTTTTCATGTTTTGCTTTAAAATGAGTTTGAAACTGTTTTAAAACGGTTAGTTTTTTTGGAGCGTTCCCACACCTTTTTGTTAGCACTACATCCCTGCATCTACCATACGCTGAGGCAGTAATGCAACATATGAATCGACTTGACCACACACGAGGTTACGCATGCGCAACGCTGTGGTGCTCGTCTTCATCGAAGGTTACCTGAGTAAAATCGCGTGGTCAGACAAAGTTCCCACCAACAGGTCCGGATATTTGTTGTTATCGATATCAACCTCGCCCGACAGCGATATACCGAAACCTTTGATGTCAGGTGTTACATCAGAGAAGTCTTCGCCATTTAGAGTTTGACTTTTTTTTACTTTTCCGGACGCCGAGCCTGAAAACAATTTACGTTGACTAATTTACAGCCAAGTTGGCACTGTTTCATACACATAGAGTTCCTTGCTTTTTCATAGCAAGCGATAGCTTTTGCATCAATACAGGTGCAAACAGGTTAGCGCCGGGTGAACAATACGTTCGTCTGTTTCCTTTCACGACGTCTATTTAGTGTTTTTTTCGATCGTCCAGCAACGTATTGCAAACTTTCGCGGCATTTCACAATATTGCCAACAAAGCGGTCAAAGTGATATCTGATTACAGTTTGCAGATTTCGAACGAGCTCATTATGGAGATCAAGAACTTTGCGTTACCTCTAAAAATGCGAACCTTTCCACTGGGCTTGTCATGCGGTGCACTGACAGCAAAGTCGTTGAAACCATCTTGGTCAATGTCACCGACTGGCGCCACTGCATATCCAAAAAACGAATCCAAAGGTCCATACAGTTTCTGTGGGACGGAATGTCTAGAAAAATGTAGTTACATGAACCATGATCAATGCAAACCTAAACAAAAATGCAGGGTGTTAATTCAACATCACAAATTGTTCCAACACATGTGAATTGCACGTACTTAAAACTGTATGGCTTCCTACATTGTTTTGTAATATATATATATGCTCTTTTCAAAGGCAGACCGGCAAAGCATAAACGTGTATTTAACATATTTCGAGAAGCAAACCTGAAAAAGTTTGTTTCGTTGTTGATGTACACGTACACTGCTCCACCGTATTTCCCGTCATTACCGTACTGGTAATATTGCGGTGCACCCACTATAAGATCATCCAAACCGTCATTATTTAAATCTGATGCTGCCACAGAGAATCCAAAGCTGGAGCCGATGAAATCCCCCGAAATAATGTCGTTCAACATAGGAACAAGAGCTAATTCTCCATTGGGATCTGAAAATTTCAAAGGCCGTTCTTAACCTCACATAACCTTTTGCCTACAAGAGCGAGAAGAAACAGTTTACACTATTGTGTGAACCGCAAAATTCGTAAACCAAAACGCCTGAGAATATAACAATACTAACAATTTCAAATTTATCAACCATTCACGAAAAGCAATCAAATATTTGTTTTGCGATGTGGATGGAAGCTAAAAGCCTGCGTTTCACTGATTATGAAATCTGAGTGTCAAGCTCATAGCCAGAACTGGTTACGGTTTGGTTACTGTTGTTCATTAGAGAGACAATCAAGATTTTGCACCGGCCAGGGTTTTCAAACCGAACAAACCGAATGGCAATCAATCATCTCTGAACTGGTTACAAACCGATTGGGTTGAAGAAACGGGATCTAAATCGTAGCACCTAAAAAGGCCCTCTTGTGATCTAAACTCCGCTTTTTAGCAAGAACCAGCCCTTTTGTTGAACTTGGTATGGTGCAAAGATTGCAAATGCATCTAAAAACATTCGCGTCTAGAAACCTTAAAGGTTTGTTGTTTTAACTGGTGCATCAGCATAAACAAATAAGAAAAACCTTGCGATTACCGTAAAACTCACAGTAATCAGGTTCCACGGCGGCTAACACTCCAGAACAATCCAGAGTTGGTGAGAAAGGCCATCAGTACAGTTTTACCAGATTTTAGGACAAACGGTAAGTAGCTAACATGTTTTCGCACTTTTTTTATTTTCGGTAAGTAGGCTTTGCTGCTTATGCACTGTTACAAATCAACATTTTTAAGTCACAAAACAAAACCACACAACGTCATTATTCATTTATTATGATGTTTCGTCTCGTAACGCAGGTACGCAAAGACTTCTGCGCCCACCAGAACCCTAAAGCTACTTGTCGCTCCTGCAGTAAATAATGCAGTGTAATGCTTAGAAGTGGGTCTGTGGACGGTGAAAGCCTGCACGACCTAGGAATATTAAAACACTTGGGCTCGGGATGAACTGGGCGAGGTCGACAATCCTACGAGCCTTGCTGGGCTGCGAAACGTCTGCCCCTGAATGACTCTAGCAGTGCTTTGTGAATGACATACCGGCCGCATACTTCGTTTTATTGCGTGAAGACATCTTTTCATAGACTTGAAGCTTATGTGCGACTGCGACTTTTCTGAGAGACCAGCTCTGTCTTATTCGACGGACTAGGCTGGGCTCAACAATTTCAAAATGAGCGGGTCGTAGAAACTGCGATCCCGCAGACCTCTACTAGACGGTTTGACTAATTCAGCACACTTCTCCAAATCTAAGCATATTCGTACCAAAATGCTGGACTCTGCTTAGCTTTATTCTTAATTTTTAAGATCTAATCAATTTCACAACAGAAACTATCGGTAAATTCCCTAAGGAGCGCGAAACTTTCACAAACTTCATTTTACTTCTTCCCTGTTTCTGCTGAGACAGTATGAGTTATGACAAACATTTTCAACCTCCGCGTTTTTCCTCATTAAGATCAAACAACTTTGAAAGACGAATTTAACAAAAATATGCTGGATCGGTTGCTGAGAATGTAGTTTTTAAATTCAATATTAAGTATTTCAGCAAATTAACAGAGTGGTGTAGACCTAGACCGGATAAGAGTTTTCTTGTGACATGGTGATGAAAGTTTTATTGCAACGTTTAAGCCACCCCTTGATTTGCAATTGTTACCAGAGCTACCTACGTCTATCGTCAGACATTTTTGAAATTGGATCTGTGAAACGAGTGGCCTGTCGAGGCCGAAGATAAATAGCAAAATGGTCCGTCAAGATTCCATGAGGTTGAGGCAGCTTTTGTTACATGTTTTTTGTTTTTTGTTACGTGATCATAAATAAAAGGCACTGTACACGTCGTTTTACCCCCGTTCTTGCTGTTTATTTCGGTGACCAACATGCAAACTATTTTACGCATAGCTGCTATTACCACAGAAAGCTTAGGCAAAGCGAATTCTTCGAAATTATTCAAAAAGCGAAAACTTGAAGACGATGCCATGCTTGATTGAAAAGTGGAGTGAAAGTTATCTTGTGATACGTTAGAGCCAAAAGCTTACGGTTTATCTAGTGACGCAGAGTCATTCAACCTAAGTTCCAAGACCGCCAATCGATTAAGCCTCGAGACCAAGACATGTCAAAAACCTCCGTCAAGACTCAAGACCGAGACCTAACTTTCGAGACCGAGACAAAACTATGAAAATGTGTTGGCTGGAAACCGAAATCCTCCTCAATTTCTTGTTTCTCTGAAACAAACCTGGGTAAGTGCATGTTTTATTGCAAATAGGATTTCACATGAAGACGTCGGCTTTCGGAAAATTGAGACCAGTCGCGCTTGATTCAAGGAGGTCGTCGTCACCATTGATCTCCACATTGATCAACTTCTGCTAAATTTGCCAACTGTTTGTTTCTTCCTGTCCGATGATCAGGGTAGCAGTGAGAGAGTTGAGCTTTATATTCAAGCAATCGCTTTTCCAAACAAGGTTTTACTTGGCCTTTCCAAGAAAATGCAATATCAAAAGCAACACTGCAAGTCTGCAAGTCTGGAGACAAAAGATTTGAGACCAAGACCTGCACCTTTCGATACGGAGACCAGGACTCAACAAACCGGGCATTAAGGCAATTTTCGAGATTTTATCACTAGTCTGATGTAACATGAGCAGTTGCTTTGTTTTAGGACATGATTGAAATAGTAGTTTCAAACCAAGCCATAGCTAGCTTTCGGCAGTTTATCACAGCAAACACAAAGAGGGCAACTCTTTTGATGGTAAGTTTGAAGAAACAGGAAACTGTGTTTATTAAAATTTATATTTATGAATAGCTTCGGCAAATTCAACCTTACAATTTACTCTTAGAAACCTTAACTAATCCACCTGATATACTTCACAACTTCTTAATTTTGCGCATTTCTCAATGCAGCTCTTGCCTTGAAAAGTGTGCAAACTCTTGTTTCAGACTTTTTGAATAAACCTACTCTTCGTATATTAAATCTTTTTGTAATTTTGGCTTACAAGCAGCCAAAACAACTGTAACCGCTGTTAGCTGAACTGTTCTGCTTCGACTGCGATTTTTAGACCTAAAAGAAAAACGCTTTGGTTCTCTGTTTGCCAAAATAATTAATCCAGGGAACGATTTTTTACGGTTGCAAATGCAATTCGGTAAGGCCCACAGTCCCTGCCAGAAGATGAGAACAACACTGCATCTTAATGATTGCGACTATTGTAATAACTTGGCCTGCACTTCATAGGCGTACCTTTGCGATAAAAGACAATGGCTCCGGTGTAGTTGCCTTTAGGAGATCCTGCAATATATATCGTTTCCGATGATCCCCGAAACAAAGCGTTGCTACGGGCAACAGAAAATCCCATATAACTATCCCGTCGAAGTGGAATGCTGTAGAAAAAAGCACGGACATCTTACAGATTTTACTGCAAATGGTCGTACAAGCACCAAAACGAAAAATAATCAATGATTGTTATAGCTTTACGTATTTACCTTTGGTATTATCTGACTGGTTGCAGAAAATGCAAATGTTTGTTAACTTTACTGTACCACTACAAAATTCATTGGATTTGTTTTAAAAAATTTAGTTGGGTTGTATACAAGACTAAACAAATTTGAAGAAAAGTTAAAGTAGTTATTTGCAACTTTCTGTACCAAAATAAAAAGTCACAGACTTAATGCAATACTAAAACTCCGGCATAGAATTGGTTTTTAGTTTTCACTTTAGGATTTTTTCACGGTGCCCTCTCTCTTTGTATTACATTACCTTCTTATTGAAGAAATGAATTATAACCACTAATGTAAATAAAATCAATACGGTTGTTTGAAAACAACATTTATCATTGTCAACAAAGAGAAACGCACGTCATGAAAAGTTGTTTTCGAAACGCTTGGCTGATTCTGTTATTTTATGCTTTCTTGTTCTTAATGTGACTTCAAAAGCATTTCAACGTTTAGTTTGTTACAATTATTTTCTTACTTTTTGCACTTCGACACACGCCCAATTCCTGTTGTATATTCTGTCCCACTAACGCAGCCCAAAGTAGGGAATGCAGAAGCCTTCTTCTGAGTGAACATGCCAAAAACAGATGTTGTTATGTTCAGGATTTGAAAATCAAACATTGCTCCGGCCCACGACCATGCTCCAGGGGCACCTGCAAAAACACTGGCAATTCTATTGCTTGCAATACTTCGATTGTGTTAAGTTCACAAAATAGGAAAATTACTGCGGTACTGCAAAGAACTGAAAATCAAAACGCAATCTCACAAAATGAAATAACTTGAAGCAACGGTATATCTTTAGTTTGTTGCATATGCTTTTAAGACATGCCAAACAATGTAACTACGCTGCGATTACCTAATAAGTTTCTTAGCTAATCCATTAACCACATTAACCACAGTGCCCAGAGCCAAACGACAAAACGTTTGTACGTTGAAGCTAAGAATATGCAGCCGCGTGTGGAACATATACATGATAGAATAGCGTGATACTTTAAGGGGGTGACCTTTCTTTACTACAAAATTTTCCGAAATAAACGTTCGACGCCGACAGACTTTCAATCAACCAACAATCTATGAATAAAAAGGCGGTAAACTCGTTTCCATCAGGTGCGTAACAAGCAGAAAAGTTTTAATTTTCTCAAAGCGATTTAAAATTATGATCAAGGTCGGGAATAGCTTCGGTAATCACTATTCAAAATAATAGTTGTGTTTCGAAGTACTGCAAGGCAGAACTTCGCTAGAAATCACGAAAATTATGTTGTACAAAATTTTTGCTGAAACGCAATATTTTCTGTTGAGCCACAAAGTTTTAACCACCTGATGCCTGTTCTTCAGCACACTATCGCGCGGTGGTTGCTAAAAGCTTCATCCCAGCATTAAAGCTGTTGGAGTTGCTTTAATCTGTATCATGTAGTGAAATTCGCAGCTTCATTTTGATTTTTCGTTTGAGAATTATTTTTCGACTTTATTCTTTTGAAAAAAACTTTTCTTTGGATGTCAACTTAGTCGCTTGCATAAATAGACATTTGCATTGTCATGATTGCTTCAAGTTCTACCAGAGTAGCATGATGCCTGTTAGACGACTCAATTTTTTAATTGTTGATCGCATGCAAATGCGGCGGACTTGTTTAACGACAATTGGGGGCAGGCCAAAGCCGGAATAATACTTTTTGTCGGGGCGGTTGCGGTGAACGTTCCTGCCCAAGGAGCGTTACGGCGATTCACTCAGTGGCAGTGAATCGAACACCCAACCATCTAATTGGAAGGAGGACACTCTACCACTGAACTAATCGCCGACTCCATTCTAAAGCTAAAAGTCGGAAGGCATAGTAATAGAACGAACCTGGCATGCAAAATATGTCAAAGTTGAAGTCATGCAAAACCTTAAATGCCAAAGAAAGCAGTGAGTCTGCATGCTACCCTCGCGTTGGCGTCTTGTGTTTTTGAGCAAGGCGATTGCTGCTTGACCGTTGTATATATCGGTAGGTACCACGCCCGTTGTAGATATTGGATGTGAGGTACGATCGTTGTAGATATCGGATGACAGATGTCGGTATCGCGTGTTCATAACTGCCTGCTTACATCAGGCAAAGTGTGACGCGTCCAAATGTAAAACATGTAGGGAGACTAGCGGAGAGTCATGTCCACGTTAAAAACAAGTCATAAAATATCTTTCCATTCGGAGACTTGAATACACAAAGGTGTTGACTTCCGTCATGCGTTCGATGTAATGACCCACACTGAATTGGACGCAACACAATATAAAAACCATTTTAAGGTCATTAATATGTCTGCTAATCCTGTTTTTCAGAATTACAAGTTAGTAGCCTTCAGGAACGTTACCTGTGGAGGAAATTTCACCTCCCGATTACAAAAAGTTGCATCAAAGTTTTTCAGGTTAATTAAGCCTCTGACGCATAAGCCAAAGAAAGACTTAAGCGCAAATTAGTGAAACTTCGTGAAGAACCTATCCTACAGCAGCTTTTAGTCAAACGTGATGAAAGCAGCATGGTTTGCCAATTGTCCATGATTAGTCAAACGTTGTGTATAGTGGAATTGATAGGGAATTCACATCATGGCTGACCTTTGCCTGAGGTTTGAGCTCCGTGTGTACGTTGATAATTATGAAACACAAATTTGTATCTAACCGCTTGTAATCAATAAGCTCAAATAAAAACGTGAAAACAAGGGATAACGCTTCTCGCAGCTGCTGCTGACGTATCCCACGAAATGCTGATGTAGACTTAATTTTATTAACATTGCAAAATTGCTTTATGACAACTCTGGCGTGCTAGAAATAAAACTTATCCTTAGCGATGCAGTGCCGGCCGTAGCCGGAAGCCTAATATGAAATTCGTAGAGTTTTTTTATTTTTTACAGTCATAAAGCTTGTTGCGTGATATTGCGTTGACACACATATTATATGCATGGGCATCGGGAGATTTTTTTCCAGGGCGGGCACTGGGGGATTATCCAAAATGTTTCTAGGGGGGCCAAAAGTGGTGAAATTTGTTTTTTCCCACTCAAAACTAAGAAAACAACCTTTTTTGCAGAAATTTTCAGACTCCAGCGAGGGGCCTTGGCCTCCCCCTTCCGACGCCCATGATGACAGTATATGTCTTAAAGTTCAAACCTTGCCTAAGCCACAATGCAATTTCAAACTCTTCTTTGCTGCGGCTTAGTGACTATTTAGCAACAAATGCAGTGTTTAAATATTTGCGTGTTCGCTTAACCTTGCTGTTCACCTAGTCGCAAAATCTATTTGAAACCTTAACTGCGTTGCATGAATGCTCTTTGCGGATAAGTGTAGCGCGAACGGTACAAACTAAACCCTGTAGCAGAACATTTACGTATAAGTATTCTTTTTTTAATTTGATTTTGGTGACGGCAACTGGCGGCAGTCCGAATCTTATAATTTGCTTCCTGGGGCGGTTAAGGTGAACGTTCTTGCCCAAGGAGCGTAACGGCAATTCACTCAGTGGCCGCAGATCAAAACGCCCAACCTTCCAATTGTGAGGTGGAAACGGTACCACTGAGTTATCGCCGCACCAATAAAATATTCTTAAATGGGATTATAGAACAAAATCGCCATTCTTAAATGATTGAATATTTCTGTTTCTAGTCTTGCAACGCTTTGCTTGCTATACAAAAACTAGCTTGTAATCGTCGCTAAGTATTTTTCCAGATGTTTCCATAAGCACTTAACCGCCGTTATGTCTTTACGCAGCCCACAAAATGTCTGTTTACTGCTATTCTGCAACTTCAGTATACAACAATCCAATGCTTAGCATGGTTTTCATTACCTGATAGGTACTCGTTGTCCGATAACGCAATTGACACTCCATGCTGGGCATAGCCGTAAGTTGTCTTGAAATTGATTAAGTCGGAGCGCGAGCTGTCTACCAGGTCGCATGGGGAAGCTAAATAACATAATAATGACAAATCGATTACTCGGTGCAATTATCCTTACAGCATATCAGCATACCTCGCCTCGGCCTTTTACTAGCCATTTTCACATAGAACATATCGGAAGATTTACCTATAAAGCTTCTCCCGGCTTCTTCGGGTGAAATCCAACGAAGCTGATTCGAATCTGATCCTACACAACAATCATAACATCACCGAACGGTGAAACAACGAGTATCAGGCAACCAGAAACGAAGAACAAACAGGCTACGATAAGAAATCAGAGCAGGAGCAGTAAAATCTTTACCTTTTCTGAATATATCAATTTAAGCTTTCAGAGGAAAAAATGGCAATACCAAACATGATTTCTCAAGTTTTTTTCTGAGTGTTGATTAGTAGGTCCCTTATAGAAGCCAGTGGGCCTCTTTCAGCTAAGTTTCTCCTCTAGCTCAAACCTCTAGGTATGCCACTGGTTTGATGACTGCACGAACATCTCAGACAACAATCAATGTGTTTTTTCTTTTTCCCTGCACTTGATCCTTATAGATTAGTAATTTCGTTTATTGCATTGATTCACATCGTATGTTGTCTGAAAATATACTTACAAACCATGCGAATGGGTTTTGTTTTTGTTCTGAAGATGTTTCAAGACACATGTAATCGGGATTGTAATCGTGATTACTTTCAATGTAATCGCAATCGATTACATTGTAATTTTGTTTATTCGTAATCGTAATCGAGCATGTGGCAAGTAATCGTAATCGATTACATTTGTGATGTAATCATCCCATGTCTGCATGTGAGCAGTGTTTGCTTGCATCAGAAACGCGAATTTTTTGTAAAAACACCTCAAAATTCAAATTGAGCTTAACTGAAGCTAGGATCACGCAAACTTGCAATGGATGTTGATTTCGCTCATCGGTTCCAAATATAGAGCAAAATCGTAAAATGTGCAAGACAATTTAATGAACAAAATTTCTAAATCATTACAAAAACTTGTGCACAGTCAAGTACGCAAAACGCTCCAAACCTCGACCTTCCTACACTCTTTGCAACACCACATAAACGTTAGCGATGAAGTGAAGCACGGCCACAATGCCAGTATAATCGAATAACAAGCTAAAGCCCTGCAGCACTAAGGTAATTAAACATTAAAAAAACATACGGGGGAGGGCTTGCTTGAAGAACAATAGAGTAAGGCAAGCACAACTACTTGGTATTGCAAGAAATCATTTTTGGATGTAAAGTTTGGCATTACGAAACTGCTTGTCTTCACATTCGTCGTGAGATGCAACCTGGAGTTGTCCTACAAGAGTAAGCACAAAACGCTAAGAAATAGGTGGTATTTTCGTCAAATCATGTTGTATTTTTAAAAGTGCTTCAACAGGGCCTCCTCGTAACGTTAACAGTTACATCAAACGAGTTCCACACACCGCTGTGTGCATTCCAAGGATAGAAAATTTTATTCACGGCTTGACCCATATATTGCTCACTAAAAAGGATGCAATTTGCCTAGTTTATACCATAGATTGGGCTATTGAACATTTTCTTTAACTCACAATTTTTACAATATGTCTTTGAAACTTCAATGTAGTGTTTTAAGGTAACCTTTTTAATGTTTGAGCATTTTTACTGAATGCTCTTGAATTGTGAGACATCGTGCGCAGTTATTGATGTAGAGCAGCTGTCGTCACAGCGAGGACGATTCCAGTGCTTTAATTCTAATACAACTCAGCGCGACATCAGAGTAAAAAAGCACAGGCTCAGGCAAAGATTTTTAAACCTTTCTAAAGAGTTTTTCCCACTGTATAAAACATCTAAAATATTAGGTAATTATGTAATGCACATGGCGCTAAACGATTAGCAAATTTAAATCGTCGAAGATAGGCTGATAATTATTATTACCATCTCGTTTGCCTACGCATCTACAAAAGAATTATTTGAAAGCTTAAAATCTGCTTAGTTTACCGTAAGCTTTTTCCTAATTATGAAAACACTGAAGTGAGCGTTAAAACAATCTTCTTCGTGTTTCTCGACCCTGACCCGTTCAACGTACAATGTTGAGTGGCGCTGATCGGCAGGTTGCACGTGATGCTTGGAGACAACTTCAAGTATCTTTCGTTTTTAACTCAGTTGCAAATCAGTAAAAGAACCTACATAACTGCCCGACCAACAACTGTTTATTGTTTCATTCACGCAAGTATTTTCTTCTTACCATTTAGAAGAAAACATTTCCCGCAGACCCGTTCGATCTCGCTCCGTCCCCTTCCGAATGTCTGAGAATAACGATGGGCGCAGGTAACAATATATTTTCCTTCACCTAAGAGGAAAAATAATCAAAAGTGTTACTCATTGTTTGTGTGGGAGAGGTCCTTTTACAGAAAAAAAGTAATTTGACTTCCTCAAAGGAACTGGTTATAGATTTCTTTCAGGCGAGAAATCTTGACACAAAGACAAGGTGTGTATGCAGGTCGGGTGCTTCACTTTGTAATACTGTCTATAAGTCAATTTTATGTGCATTTTTTACCGTTTAGCAAACTTGAGTAACAAACTTTAGTACCTTGACTTTTGACACTGACTCCGAGCCACTGGCCGCTTTTGTTCGCACCTTTTGTTGAACCACCTGAAAAAAAACATTTTCAAAGATTTGCAGTTCAAGAAAGGCATTCAATAAACCAAGTAAAATTGAAGTTTTAAATTGATATGATGTAATTTCTTAAGAGCAATTCACAGACAGACCTCTTCAAAAACAAAATGACTGTACAAAAAATACGGAGCACATAAAATAATATTTCAACAAATGTACGCTGGTAATCCGAGCGCTAAGTCGACGAAGCGAATACCGCTTTACCTATTTCGGTTACAGAAATTATATGTGAATGAATTGTGGATCACGCTGAAAAAAGATGCGAGGAATACTTAACTAACGGGTATCAAATTTTATCGGCTGACTTCTCCATCTACCATGGAACTCATCATGATTTTTGCAAATTGTGCCCTTTACTGGAAGTGAAGATTTAAATTAAAAGTTGGGAAAATTGAGAGCTGATCTCTATAACACATGCAACTTTTCATTTGGAGTTTTGAAGCAGGTCATTTGGAATGAGTCTATCTTTGCTGGGTGGGTTTCTTGAAGCAGGTGGCTACGGTGAGAAACAATACGGAGAACAACACAATGTAGGTGTAATACATACTATCTATATAGAAAAAAATTAAATTTCTATTGGTAAATTGCGTATAAGTTACCCCAGGGTCATTCCGTGCAGTTGCAAAGAACAATTTGTATTGGCTGCTCGAATAAGTGCTACCTCGGGCATTTTCCGTTGTGGTTTACTCTCTGAAATTCGTACTTTTTAAAACTCTCATATTAATAAAAAATGCCTCATTATCCCACTGATCAGATTTTACCACGAGCAAAAAGTAAAGGCGGTTATACTCTGTAAAACCTGCTGCCAAAGCAAGTTCGCCCCATTACAAATTGCTTATAACTCCAAATCTTCGTAATCTTTCACACGTTAGATTCTACTTGAACCTCATAACTGTTGCAACAACCATAAAATAACCGGGCAAGTGCCGCCTCCGAAATTACTTAAAAACACGTTAAGTTGTTAGATGCAACAAGTTACAATCATTTTGCTCCCCCCGAAAATATCAGCTGGTTGCGAAGTGTTGACCACATTTGTAGTTCTTGAATAACTGAAGCCAGCAAAGAGTTACTACGCGTCACTTACTCTAAACTTTACATTCTAAACAAAGTTATTCGTCTTCCACCGCTCTTCCGTCTTGTTCCGACGGATTCATTTAAAAAAAGCTTATGCCCAAGGTTTAAAAAAATATATCAGTTTTATTACGATTGATTTAATTTTTTTGTTGAACTTCCTGCAACTGTTTTGATAATATCATATATTTCTTTTTTTTTGTTTTGTAACTAACATTTAACTATCTATGCTCCTTGGATTAGTTAAATAGCAGCGAGACCAAAAAAGAAATAAAGTTTCATTATACTCGCTATGTACTCCCTTTGGAGTGTTACAAGTGGTCTGCGTCATAGGCGTAGCCACGGGGCAAGGGGGAATTTACTCCCAAATTTCTGGCATGTCTTGTCATTTGGTGCTTTGAGAGGCGGTGTCCCAAACCAAATACGGTTTCTCGCTTAAAGTGAAAATATTTGCCCCACACAGAATTTGGACTGGCTGCGCTGCTGGTCTGCGGGCGTCCAACTCCGCTTATACTCTGCGCCGCAGGCCACGCGTCTGCTTTCACAGTGAATGTTGCACTGGGAGCAGGCCAATTGCAGTTCTGCGCGTTATGTTTTCCTTGCACTTTACCGAGCACGAGGCTGGACAAGTCATAAATATCATTTTTTAAGTCTTCGGTGTGACCGGAAATTGGTACACAGCCTACCAGCATCTGTGGTCCACGCTCTATCATTTAGGTCAGTGCTTCATAACCATCCACTTTCGGTTGAGACTGAATCCTCATTTTCCACAACTTAAATTGAATTGAACTATTTGCATTAGTTCTGACGTTCTCGAAAGGAAATCGTGTATTCATCAAATAAACTAATTGCAACCCGTATCATTTCCCGCTAGTGGGTAATTCCCCACAGGTTAAGAACCGCTGCAGGCCAAATGAAGCTATGCAAATATTAATGTAATGTTTATATCACTGAATACAAAATGAAAACTATGAAACAAAAGAAATTGTGTCCAGAGACTTCTACTAAAACAAACCATTGAAATTGGATAAACTGAAAGACCATGTTAGTTTAAACCAGACATGCGCAACCCGCGGACCGCCGCGTTGTTTGGTGCAGCCCGCGTGGTTTTGTTCATGATCTTGAAATGTTATTTCAAATGAATTGCATTCCTCAATTTTTCGTGCTACTCATTTCACAATCATTAACCACAAGCTTTTGCACTTGATCAGAGGTTTGCAGCCCCTGAAGTTCACGAACAAAGAACTGCAACATTTTTTAATTACCTGGCAACCACAGACCACGAAGCGAATATAAATTTCCGCGCCATCTGTAATTGTTACGCTACAGCCCAGACTAAGCTCGTTGTGATGCAAAATTTTTCTTTGTGATTCAAACGCGAAGCTTGCAGAGCCTTTGCTGTGTAAATTTGTTCGAACAATTCGTCAAGACTTGGCAGGCTGTTGTCCATGCGAACTGAGAGCTATTAGATTTGATTTTAGCTTGAGAAGTGGAGTCAGAAAGGATTTCAGTTGATTCGCCTGACATCATTAACTCGATTTATGATGGTGATATTGTTTGTGGCTGTACAAGTGTTGGGATTGGGAATGTAGGCAGAAAGAGAAAAATTCGCAGCAGGACAAGGGAAAGAGCATGTTGAAAAGGTTGGCAATCGATGATACGTAATAGTATTTGTTTTGCAGTTCATAAAAGCAACAATTTAAACTGTGATTTAGTCTCAAAGATTGGCAATTTTATGCGAAGCATGTCGTGTTCGAAAAAACAAAAAATTCTTCATGAAGAGCGGATGATTGAGTTGTTTGCAGGGACGCCGGAACGTCGGTAGGGCAGGGGAGGGCAGTAAAAAGTTGAGGGCAATGGAAACTTGTAAAAAACAAAAAAATCGGTGCCAAGTATGCTTGGTACTGTTCAACAACAATGTTGACCTCAAAAATAATAAAAGCAACTATAGAAAATGTATTTCAATTCGATCTTGATAAACCATAAAATTACCTATGGTGCTGTTATGAATAAGACACCTTTGTCCCCGTTTTCCTTCTTTTGAAAGGTCAGGGGGGCAATGCCACCGCTCTCCGGCGTCCCTGCTTATCGTTATCAGCAGTCATTGTCTCGCTGCATTACCTGCCAAGATGTCTGCGTTCAACAGCCACATGCGACAAACCGCCTAATATCGTAACTTGAAGTGAATGTTAGAAGATTTGTTGCCATGTTATTGTCACGCAATACAGACCAACATTAAAACAATTCACTTGCAAGTTTGGCAACTAGCTGCCCTTGCGGGCACAGGAGCGGTCATGAGTGAACTGCAAGCTTACCACCGCATGACACCAGAATAGCGAACCTGGCTCTTGTGCACAGGGCCTACGAGAGGGGGTACAAGAGGTACATCGTACCCGGGCCCAGGAGGTACTGGGGGCCGGGAGGATGAAAGTACTCACGCTAAGTTTTTCTGTAATCAAGTCCAAAATTGATGGTCGCTTTCTTCAACTGCAGCACTGGTAGCTACATTTGAAAATCTTAGCATGGTAGCTGTTTCTATATTCTGATTACTATACAAACAAGCTATACAAATTTCGACGTGAACCCAAGCTATGGAGCCCGATATAGGTCTTCGTACCCAGGGACGTGACGAGTGGGGCAAGGGGGGAACAATTCCCCGGGCGACAAATCAATATGGGGGTGAATACATTTGCTTCCGAACAACCTCAGATTCGAACACGGGGGCGCCAAAGTTGCTTCTTGCCCCGGGCGCCATCTAACGTCGTTACGCCCCTGTTCGTATCCTCTGGTAAAATATCTCTCAGAGGTCCTGCGTTGTGCAGTGTTAGTTGTCATACCCGCTAATAAACTGATATTGCAATAAATAAAGCACTTAATCGGAATTGAGCTGCTGATGTCAAGTTTTCTAGAAAATTTGGTTCTTAGACCAAATTTCCAGGGAGGGGAAAATACCCGTTTTGACCACCTGCGGACGCGCGTGGTTTTGACCTGCCATGAATTCAAAACTGTTTGATTGATTCAGTGCAAAAGCACGCCCATAATAGTCAAAGCACACCCAATGTTGACCTGTGACAGTAATTACAGAAAACCATTCTGAATTTTGTGTGTGCGCGAATAGCTGCAAAAAACTTGTTTGAAGCCGATCTTGATATATCATTAAATTACTTATGATACTGTTATGCACGGGCACCTATGCCCCCGTTGCCCCCCCTTTCAAAGGGAAGGGGGGCAATGTCTCCTAATGCACCCCCGTTCCGGGGTCCCTGGTTGTTTGTGAAGTATTTTATTGTAATCAAAATGAAAAGGCTCTTTGCTTGATTTGCCGAAATAACATCGCTTGTCTGAAATAATTAAGAGGGAATTTAAGTCCGTTGCGGGTGGATAAAGCCCATCAGTTGAAGATGTCCTTGCACGAGCAACAGAAAAGATTTCCCTTTACAAAAACGACACTCAGCTTGGATTGAATTGAGCTTCAAGTTTAGTGAAGCAACAGCAGAGAAAGGAAACGCCTTTAGGGACGGTGAAATAATTTAAATAAATGCTCTGATGTCGGGAAGTTGGCCAGTTAGCAAATTACATTCCAACTTGAAACAGCGTGCATGTGTTGTGAAGATAAGAGTGTCAACTTTTGCTTCTTTGGCTGCTTCCAACGTATACAATAATTTTGCATGAATAGTGATGCTGTTTTGCGGTGGATTGGTAGTTGTAAGAACATACTAAAATGCCGTATATCGCTTGTTTATTGTCGCGAAAAGTAGCCATTGAGACTGTCAGTACTTTTGCTTCTGGAGATATGGTAACCCTATCATATGTGTCATCCAATTCACAGATTTTCAATAAGCGTGTCGCCGGCATGCAAGTGATAGTTTGAAACAGACGAAATTACACCATATATTCCATATCTGTTGAGAGACCACTTAAACAAATTTTTTAAAGGATGAATAAAATTTCATCCAATAAAATTTGATGCGGCCCGCGATAACTTTCCAAAATTCGAATGTGGCCCGTCAGTGAAAAAGGTTGCACATGCCTGGTTTAAACCGTCTTTGGATTTTTACTATGTCACAAGCTAACAATGCATATGCATAGTACTGTTGCATCCTCTCGGTCGGCGCGACGTTGGCAATCATAGGCGTAGCCACAGGGGTCAAAGGTGCCTTGTCCTTCCGAAGTTTCTAGCATATCTTGTCATTTTATGCTTCGAGAGTCGGTGTCCCACACCAAATATTGTTGCTTGCTTAAAGTCAAAAATATTTGGACCCTCCCAAAATTTTCGGCTGGCTACGCTACTGTTGGCAATGCGGTGATTCCAGTCCATACGTACTTGTCCATATAGTTGGGCCACTGGCCGCAGCAGCTTCAATTAGCTATGCCTAGTAACAGTCGCGACTTGACGAAGTTTTTTAATTTTCGAAATCAGGTTTGAAGGACATAAATCTGACTCAACATTGACAAAACAATTATTTGTATACTGTACAGCTATGCTTCAGTCTCAATCTCTTTTAGCGCACCTTTATTAGAGTTGGTGTTACGCAAACTTAGCTCCAACATTATAAATGTTCTACCTGTATCCATCTCCACTCTTGAGCAATCGTTTTTATTGGTTGTGACAGGACAGCTAAAAATACCTCCAGGATTTTCAGTGTTTGGTTGTGAAGGAAGAGCAGCTGCCGTAGGACTTCCAATCACAAGCAGACTGTTGGCTAGAGAAGCTGCAGATATAGAAAGGTAGAAAGGAACATTTCAAAAAATAAAGAATTAGTAAGAAAATTTGGTACAAATAATCTCCTGGAAATCTTAACACTGTAAAGAACAACATTGCTATGAATATCTTCGCAAAAAAAGCCCTGTTGATTAAGAACTTAATAAAAAGAAGAGGCTCTGATAACGTTTTCTTGGGAGATTTTCGGTGAAATGCTTTCGCAGTAAAAGTTTGCCAGTGAAACACTGTATGTTCCAGCAATCCTGAAACATATCTTCGAAATTCCCTTAAGTCATACAGTTTGTTTATTGCAAGGTAGGTGTGCCGTAATTGAAATAGAAATATTGTGAAACTGAAAAATAAAGTCAATCACTTTAATGAACATGATCGCGTTCCTTTCAAGGCGAAGTTTGTAATTTCATATCTATAACAACTTTTTGCCTGCATTAGCATTCATACTGCATAAGGAAATTTGTTGTTTCTCAAAATTCGACAATTTTATATCAGGAATAAACGATGACACAAAACAGGTATAGCATATAAATCTCGTGGTCAAAGAAGATCAAAAGCAGTTATGGCAAAAACCGATCGGGTACATGACACAGTTACGCAGAAATGTCCAGCTTAGTGGATTACGATCTTTCACGTATTGCGCAATTGGCCATCACACGGATCCACAACCAAAGCCAATTGTATTCACAGATAAGTCGCTAAAATAATGACATGCACCAGTGGTACCGAAACATTTAAAGAGCGCTTCACTTGAAATTTTATGGTGAATTGGTTATCATTATTACAAACGACAGGCACGAACGTCATAACTATGTTGATCTTACTTTGTTGTCCAGCGGAAGTTTTGTGCATAGTCAAACTAAAGCCGAAGGTGCTCTTTTCTGGACCTCTTTTGTATAAGGGCAGTCGATCTTCGAGGTTGTACCCAAACACTGAACACGTTGAGCAGACGAGCAGGGAAAATACCAGACGCAGCATGTTTCACTGTTTCTGAAACGACTGTCCAGTTATTGTCGAAGCGACTGGAGAGTCGATCACAAGAACTGTGTGAAGATCCAGGGTGTCTGCATAAAGAAGTTGACAGTGGTCATACGAAACTTGTGTTATTAAACATCTTACATCACTAATTCGTTATATATAAGCCTTGAGGTTCCACCTTCACCAAGTTTTCGCATGATAAAGGTCGTGGCATTTTAGTGCATTCAGCATTGGTATGCCCTTCGGCGTGCCGCAGCTTGGATTGTTTAGATTTCACATATCGCTTACGTCGTTGCAAATGCCAGTGGCTACAGACCGCTGGTTTTGCGTGGTTGTGATATACGTAGAAAATGAATTTCAGTAACTGCTACATAACTCAGATTGATCGACTTTTCTGAAAGTAGTGAGTGCTGCTTACTTTACACGTAATTTCAAAAGTATTTTGACCATTATCAGAAAAGTTAACTGCAACACCAGTGCAACTTTTAGCACAAATAAGATTCACTCACACGTCTGAGACTGGGGAGACTCAGCCAAAGTAAGAAAGGTTACCTCACCAGCAGTGTTCCTTCTAAGGTGCGCAATTGCGCAGTACCACCTAATACATTACGAATGCTTTCAAATTGTATCCTTGTTTTTTTCTGTCTAACTGTTGCATTTCATTTTTACCTGGTGATGGCTTACGAATAAGCTAAAACGTTGAATAAAATAATGTATTCGATAATTGTTGCTGTTTTGTTCGCAATACGAAATTTTTTATTTTACCAAATATTAAATTTTTATTTCTGTGAGTGGTAGTCAATGGGGTCGCTCTGTAATGCTTTGTTCGTTGGACTAATTTTCTGTGAAACGACCTTGTTTGGAAACTCAACTATTTATGAAAAATCTTACAAAAAAATTTTCCCCAACGTATTGAACCGAACTTCAAAGCTAGTTAACTAAACCATATTCGGATCACTTTTAAGTTCTTAACATGGACGCCGGAGAGCGGGGCCATGACGGGGGAAGCCTTTTCAAAAAGGGGGCAATGGGGGCGGAGGTACCTGTTTGATAACAGTATCACAGGTAATTTCATGGTTCACCAAGATCGACTTGAAACAATTTATTGCATCTATTCGCGCACCCAGAAAATGTCAGAATGGTTTTCTATAATATTTGTTATTATTTTTGAGATCAACATTTTTTGCTGAATAGAAACACACATATTGGTAACAATTTTTTTAGTATTTATAAGTTTCCATTGCTCTTAACTATTTTTCTGCCCCTGCCCTACCGATGCTCCTGCGTCCCTGGTTACCTGCATAGAGTACACTTAACCTGTAGGGAAAGTTCTAAAATATTAGTTCTAAGCCAGTGTGTCTTAAACACGCGGCCCGCGTGACACATGTGGCCCGTGAGGGCATTTTGTGCGGCCCACAATGCTTTTTGGGAGCTTTCAAATAATTAACATTGAAGTTATTTAGTTTATTCACCGGTGCTTAAAAGTGCACGACTAGTGAGTGAATAAGCTCCTTTCAAACGAACGTAGAGACGGCTAGAAATGATTTGCAAACGAACGTAGGGACGGTTAGAAATGATTTGCCCGTAACTCACGACATTTTTCGCAGGAAATACAGTAAAAAGTAAAAACTGTTTCTATAAGGTTCAGGCACGGCCATTGTTGCGTCAGCGTCATAATGCGGCCCCCGAGTAATCATAATGCGGCCCTCGGGTTGCTTTGTAAGCCCCATTTGGCCCTCAGAGCAATTTGAGTTTAGCCCCTGGTCTAACCAATACATATATACCCCGCGACTTTATAAAACTGATAATGGCGTGTGCGTGAATTGTTAAATTTTAAAAGTTCAAAATGAACTCTATGAGATATTCGGGCATAAACTAAATTCCAGTTACTAGCAAGCAGTGACGTAGCAAGTTGGCACCGGGTGGCACTTTCTGGGGGGAACAAGTTATTAATTATAATTTAATTTTTCGAAGTACACGGTTTTAACTCCTAAAGCCCTACTCCTAGCCTAAAAGACTTTGAGATGTGGTAATTGAGTGAGCAAATTGGTAAAACATTTACTCAAAAGTCAGGTTCAAATCATAGGGTGTTCAACTGTCCCTGTGTTTGTCTTGGAATCAAGGTTTTTTCAAACATTTACATTGTTGACAGTTGCCCGAGATCCTGCACCTTCCTACCTCCCAGCCAAGGCAATAAGCCACACCGGTCAAAAGTCCTTTGAACGAAGGACAGAGATGACATCCGACCGCAAGCTAGGAAACATCACTGGTCCGGTTGCTCGAGGTATAAAAATCTAATGAAAAGGCCCGTTTTGAAATCAAAGCAAATAATCAAAGCTAGCGTAATCCTTTTTCTTTTATCGTTCCGTCTTTGCCTTACCAAAGCCACAACGGCACATCATTACATCATTTGACACCTATCGGCATTGGCGAAAACACTTCTTGACAGGTATATTGCTACTGATGAATGTCCAGTGCGAGATTTTCAATAAACAAGTGCAACAAACTAAAGCCTAGTCATTGAGTAGGTTTATCAACATTACATTTTGTCGGGTGAAATGATGAACGCTGCAAGGGTAAAGTTGCTCAGTTTCAGTTGTATGACGAAACGGTGTCTGAAAATAACGTTCTTGAAGCGAGATAGTGCAGTTGGTGTGTTTGTGTGGGTAATTTAGAGCTATAGTCGGCTTGAACTGCATGTAGAGTGAATCAGTGTCAGCCGATAGGCAAGGTGGGTTTCGCAGAAGGTTTGACTCCTTTGTTCAACGGTACACTTAACATTTGCTGTCACAGAAAAAGTCTTTGTAACAAGAAAAGCTTAGATAAGGTGTTGATCTCATTTTGATAAATTAGAGGCGATGAACCTTAGTCTGAAAACTTAACGTAACGGCAAACAATACGTTTGGTTATGATTGTGGTGAAGGCTCTTATAAAAGGGACGTTTGCACAACTTGGCAATGGCTGTATAGTGAATAAGGTTGTTCAGTGCAATTACCGTTGAACGTAGTGTGTTGTAATCACTGTTACGCAATAAAAAGCCGGATGCACTATGTGCAAAGATTTGGCAACATAGTTTTCAAAATAAACGTCTGTTGCTAACGGACGAAGGCGAGGACACAAACACGCGTAATTTGATGCCCAAGCCAACAGCTAGACCAAGCTTGCAGGTCACAATGGAGGCTCCAAGGTAACATTTCTCAACCAGAGCTGGTTTTAAGCCTATTTGACAAATTTTATCTAAATGCAGGTTTTATTTTAAGGAAAATGTTAGGTGCCCGGTTTGGCGTCGTAGGGACCCGATTTCTCTGATCGGGTCCCTAAAACACCTTAAAAAAACGAATCGGGTCCCTAAAACACCTTAAATAAAACTGTCTAAATGTACCCCGCACCTTAAGAGAGAATTGAACCACTATTTAAACGTAACGTGAACAATGAAAAATTTTTACGCTACTGAGATTAGAACATGAAATTTAATATTGTAGCTTACTATAAGTAGTGTATATACTTATTTTACTTGAAGACAGGGATACTACATGAAAAATAAAACAATATAAATGTCTAAATCTGTAGAGTAGGTTCCCCTCATCACTTCTCTAACTGGATCCTGCAATAGTACAAATTCCGTGTTTTTGTTCGATCCCTCAGAACGAGTAAACAATTAATGCTAAGTGGTGCGGCTTACCGCAAGCTGAAAGCTAACAGAGAAGAGAATTTAATGAAATACTCCCGGTCCAAAGATGCATATAATGGAGGTAGAAAAATAGGAAAAGCAAATGATGAGAAAGGTGACGCGCAAGCAGAAAAAGCAAGGCCTATAATCGAGAAAGAAAACAAGACCCATTTCAGTTTGTTGGAGTGTGATTCTGATGTTCAAGATGTTAAATATTCCTTATAATTTTATTTAACATGAAACATGATCTTTTTATGATTTAAATTCTTGTAAGGAAATCTGAAGGATAAAAAGCGTGGCGCTTTTATGGTCGGTCCCGGGCGGCACTTAGCCTCGCTACGTCACGGCAAAGTGTTATGGTAAACTACCGGGTATCTCAATGGTAAAATGGTGTTACACAGCAAATTCTATCAAGACCATAATGGTGTGCTACTTACTGTAGCATTGAGAGACGATATCCTTGTCAGATATAGAGAGGGTTGAAATGATCTTTTGAACCTAGTCACTCTCATAACAGACACACCGGAGGTGCATCTTAAGAGAAAAAAAACACCACTGCGACCGAAGTTGCCCTGGCTGTGAAAACAATGACGGCTGCAGGGTGCGATGAAAGCTGGCCTGGAATACTTGAAGCGTTGAAAGGTGAAGCAATTATTTGGCTAACTTGTGTGTGTCACGTGGCCTGGCGTTCTGGAGGGCACCTAAGGATTGCTGNAGAAAACCGGGGTGGTCATCCCCATACACACGCAGGGAGGCAGAAAGCAATGCTCTTAACTACGGGGGCATTAACCTCTGGAAAAACGTATGCCAAAGGCTTTGAAAGAAGATACCACGAGATAAGTCAGCCTGACCAAGAGAACACCCGGTGCAGATCTCTTTTGATCTCTTTTGACGACCTCCAAAAACCATGTAGCCTGGTCCCTCAAGAAAAGCTTTGGAGAGTTTTGCGGGAGCACGTTGTGTCAAGCACCTGTTACTGCCGTCAAGTCATTCTAATACAGCTCAAAAGTCCGTGTCAGCGGCATAAAGTCAAAACCGTTCACCGTGGGTATTGGACTCCGACAAGGGTGTGTTGTCTACTCTCTTCTTCATAGTGCATATGAATTAATTGGACAGTCATAACCGAGCCGATGATGGTGTCACTGCTGGAAGCTGTAAGATAAGTCGTTGGTTGTTTTTGGACGATTTGGTGCTGAACATTTTTGTTGGCCTATATGGCATTTCACAATCTGCATTCATAAAGCAGTTTAAAGACAGACTTGTTACTGTATATACATAGTGATTGACTGCATGGTGTTGTGCAATGGCTAAGGTTACGGCTGTACAACTTTGCCCATCCCTGCAGGTGGGATGTACCATTAGTTTTGGTTTGACTTGTATATACTGTAGGTGCAGCATAAATGTTGGATTCCTGTGCATTTTGTGTGAATAAACTAACTGACTGCTTCTTGCTGTTTTGTTTTTTTGGTGTTTTTGCTGCCATGGTCTTTTTCGACATTGTACCACGAGGCCTTCTCCATCATCCTCAGTAGGCCGGTGCCATTTGAGGATTTCTGCACCAAATTTCACATGACCTCTGAACTGGCTGGCCTTTACGGAAGATATAAAATGTTCATTTGTTGGTACTAAAATACGAACAGCTGCAGAGCAAAAAATTGTCTGGTTGATTGCGAGAGAGTAATGGAAACCCGGGCAGAATTTAATTTTAGCTGGATTTACGCTTTCTCTGTCATGCTCAGCTCCCTGCAGAACTGGGCAGCACCACGATAGATACCGGTTGCAACCCAACACTCCTGCGCAACCATGTTTTGATCATCCAACTAGAGCGGGAGCCCAGAGAGTCCAAGTTAGCTGGGAAGGTAACCAATTTTTAATGGCATCATATCATCTGGTATGGCTTCCTGTACAAGGAATTGGTGACCTGCCGTGTCACACCTGGTGGGTGTGATCCTGGGGGTGATTAACGGTACCCCCAAAATTGCGCTAGATCAGCTGGAAAGGTAACCACTTGAAACCTGTTGCAATATGTCCAGCAAAATCCCAGAAATAATAAACTGCCAATGCCAGACATTTTAAGTGGTGAGACACCCCTGCCAGACCCCAAAATTGAGCTAGATCAATTGGCAAGGTAACCACTTAAAACCTGTTGCAAATGTCCAGCATAACCCCAGCAAACATAAATGATCAATGCCATACATTTTAAGTGGTGGAGCACCATCGCCAGACACCCCCAAGTTGGCCACTCCATAAATGAGCTAGATCAGCTCGGAAGACGATCATTTGAAACCTGTTGCAAAATATCCAGAATAACACCAGGAACCAGGTTTGCCAGATTCTTGACTGAGTTTGTCACCGAATACGTCATCACGGAGAGCTTTTGGGGGCTTAAACCCCCAAACTACTATGTTACGCTTGTTCTAACTAAAATTACCTATTGCAGGGATGGGCACTTAATTTGGCTCGCGGGCCACTTTGAGATGGCCGCGTTTAGCGGATAGACAGACAGATTTGTTTATTGGTACTGAGTTAATTGCGCCAGATGTACTCTTTAAGACAACGAATGCCGGGGCACCAAAACAACACAGAGGTTATCTAGTCAGGTGCCCCAGCGGAGGGTTAGCGGCGTGCCGGGCCTTCTAATTTGATTGTAAAATAAACAAATTAAACAAAATAGTGCACAGAAAAGGTAGCATTCATTGTTCTTGTGCAAATGCACTTTACCCAGCGCAAGCAATTCAGTGAAACGAGTGTAACCTTACACGCTTTTCAACAAATTTCTGATACGAAAATTTTTCCTGAATGCTTCCATGGGCTACTGAAAACGCTCTGGCGGGCCACATGCGGCCCGCGTGCCTGTAGTTGGACCACACTGTCTTATAACATGGATTTTAAACACATCTTTGCAGCAAATGTATGCACGTTAGAAAGAACACATGAGAGAGGTAATCAAACTTGTGATTTGCGCTCTTTGCATGGTTTGCCTGGGCAAGGCTGTTAGCTGGAATCTCCAAAACTGCAACAGGCAAAGCATGCAACGAGTGCAAAACATTTGGTCACTTGGGACTGGTCTGTGTTCAAATGCTCGGACACACAACACAAATGTAGTTTTCCACACAACCATTTTTTAATCTGGTTAAAGGAAATATAAAAGGTCCTCAAGCACTGACGATAAAACCAGCGACTGCCTTTCCAGAAGGTGTTTATATTACCATTACCTTGAGCTACGTTTTCGCTAGTGACTGTTCTCTGAATCGTCTGGACCTTTGATTGTTTTTTTGGTGATTTCCTCATGGTAAGAGCGGTACTAATAAAAAACTACCAGATTAAATTACTCAAAGATGTTTGGTATATTCTTTTAGCTTTGTGTACTTGGTATAATTCATTTTCCATTCAAGTTGAGTCACACCAAGACAATTGAAAATATTAATGTGTGAAAACGAACAGAAGCCGGAGCTGGAGCCGGAGCTAGAAAAAAGTGAGCTCCGGAGCTGGAGCCACACTTATGAAAACCAGGAGCTCCGGAGCTGTGTCATTTTTACAAGGTGGGCTACGTATATTACACATTGCTATTAGTAAAAATGTGGCTTCGATTGAACTGTGTGGAAAAAATCTCGATAATTCTGATCTAATCGATAAAATTACTTTAACATTGACTCGAAACATGTACTATCTATGTACGTGTGGCTGCCCTGCGGGCAGGGCCGGCTTTTAGCCGGATTGCTTCCAATCGGACCCCGCGTCAAAGGGGGCCCCGTGCTGCGCCTATTAACTTACGCAAACTTACATTTTCAATAGAAGCTGCTTGTGTAAGCTAGACTGCATAGTGTCGGCGCGGGGCCCACAGTATATTTTAGCGTGAAGCCCATTTCCAACGAAAATCAAAGTGAATTGCGCGTTTTTTAACGCCCTCAATCATCATAATTCCTTCTTTAATTGTAACAATGGTCATTGTTTTTCGGCAAGCTGTAGCCTATTTTTTTTAATAGCCCCTAGTTAAAACAGAGAGGGTGAAATTTTGAAGCTGTGTTCTGTTTCAGTTACAAGCGTCTCGTACTTAGCCGCTCAAGTTTCACAAGTTCTGGAATATACGTTTCGATATAGTTATTGCTGTGTCAACAGTTACTTGTCTTCTAAAGGGAACCTTTAGTTCGTAACTGCAACTGTGTGCTTTTAGTCTTATTCAATTTCATTCCCGTAGAGATCTGATGACGCAATTTGAGATTGGCGGAAACGCTTGGAATAAACCTAGTTACAATTATGCGAACTGAAGATTATAACAGATGTGCACAAAACAGCGGTTCCTTAAAAAATAACAGAAAATTTCTTTAACCTATATTATCAATCAAGCCATGTGCAAAGTTACAGAAGTGTTGGCACCACCTCCTTCGGCGAAAGAGAAGTGACAGTTAGGCGTAAGCGAGGTAAGCCTCATGATATTCTTGTGGGGAGAGTTGCATCATGAAATAATGCCGAAACAAGGATTATGGCATCATTCTCACACAGATTGGCATTGTAGTTTATAAGATATAACCAAACAAATTAGAAGTTGCAAAAAGTTTGAAATGGTACGTAGGTGCTATGAGTTTTATAGAAGTTTTGGACGCTACTACAATACTTGCCTGTTTTGAAAATTTTTTGAAAAGTAGGTTCATAATTATTGCGAAATCTGCAATTACTTTATATATTTCATGTCAGAAGTCGGAAGAGAAAAGAATTTTTTTCAACACCTGCTCTAAGCGGTTTGTGTTCTTAAGCGGTATTCTGTTATATAACCGAGTTTCACTGTCTGTAGCGATTATTCAAGTGTAAAGTGATAGGCAGGTGTATGGGCGTCCGCAGGGGAGGGAGTCAAAACAGGCATTTGTCCCCCCTGTAAATTGGGAATAAGAAGCAAAAATTTCTGGAAAACGTGAAATCAGCAATTTAATTCTGATTAGTTGGGTTAATTCTTGCAATGACAGTTTGTATGCCGATATGACACTCACACTGCACAAGAGTCAGGTTCACTGTTTTCGTAACACGCAGCTATGAGCTTGTCGTTCATTAAATCCGCTTCTTTTCCTGCAGAGGCAGGTTGCGAAACTCGCGAGCGAATTGTTCTACTATTGGCCTTTGTTGCTTAACAATAACATGACAACAAGCCTTCGAAGATACGCTTCATGTCGTGGTGGTAGGCGTTTTGCTGCATGTAACTATTGAACACAGACATCTTGTAACTACTGAACACAGACATCTTGGCAGGTAATGCAGCGAGACAGTGACTGCTGATAGCGGTAATGCATGTAGGTTTATAGTTTATATACCAATGGTAGGCGAATTGCGGGTCGCCGACATATTTTGTGCAGCTCTTCTACATGAATAGCAATATCTCAGATTGACGGAGTTGTTTCATATTTAACGTTTGTTTTATTTATCAAGGTGTTTACACAAGTTCGTGAAGTTAGGAACCAGCAGTGTTCCTTGTACGAAAATTTTACATTGAGCAAATGTTTGTTTCAGTGTGCATGCAATTTCACAACCATGTACAGTAGACCAGGGGTCGGCAACTTTTCCCTAGTCGCAGGCCAAAAACAAACTCAGCAAGGTGTGGCGGGCCGTACTAATTTTCCACCAACAATTAATTCCGTTCCTTTTGTTGTTAATGATACTGATAAAACTTGGGAATTCATGGGGTTTTAATCATATTAACTCGTGATTTCCACAGTTGATGACGAAAACCCAGAATACGACATACAGCACATTTATAGCACAATGCGGTTTTTCATATGTAGCTCCTCACAAGCATGCGATACAAGATATTGCAAAGAGGGAAAGTTAATTAAACACAGGGTGTAAACAAAGTCTGGGTACATATGGGTTTTCACTATCTATTTTATTTGTTTAGGTTATTTTTCCTCTCCATATGTTGATTTTACATTATGATGGCTCTGTCCAAAGAAGAACGAATCGAGTTGGTTATGTTAAGTAGACAAGAAGAATGGTCCCACACTTTGTGTTTTTTACCATGTACACAGACTTCATAGATCTGACACCCTGTATAATACCAGCAGGCGGGCCACATAGCTACTACAATTTGTAAAGGGGTCTGCAGGCCGGATGATTTTTCTTGGGCGGGCCGGTTCCGGCCCGTGGGCCGTAGGTTGCCGATCCCTGATCTAGACAAAAACCAGAAACGTGAAACGTTTCGACAGGGCTATGCGATGTATATACGATATTAAATTTGGAATGTTGCAAGTAGACAGGAATGAGATTTCACTGCGCAAATGCTCTGGTGGTTCTCCGCATTTGCGCAGTTCCGCACCTTAGATCAGGGGTTCCCAACCTTTTTTGCTGCTCGTACCCCTTTGTCAGGTCAAAGCATTCTTAGTACCCCCAAAAAAATTTTGAGATATATATTGCTCTATAAGAGATATATAAGCTGCTCTGTGACCCAAGGATCTTCGTACCCC
>JGI24021J15306_10000549_pt1 | contig 29545 bp, 23 predicted proteins | sample Ectturendosymbi1_FD_15306 | JGI IMG/M metagenome (IMG submission 15306) | reverse complement strand
CCTTCTAATAGATGTCTGTTCAAGCGACTTTATACTCCGTTTGTAAGTCACGCCTATTCTGTTCCTGATTTCAGCATACAAATACTCTGTTCTGTTTGCTTTTCCTATCTCCTGTACTAAAGCAAATATTCTATGGCAAGGTTGGTTATTAGCAACGCCACGAGAAGTATTTGAGTGGTTTCACTCCCCCCTATAAACAAAAGAAAAATCCGAACGCAGGTGGCACCATTTCTGTAACAGGTAAGTGGCCTGCCTTTTAGAATAGGCCCCAGAGAGCACTGGTTAATTTATAAGAGACCATTCGAAGCGCGCCCAAAATTACAATAAAGAAAATCGGACCCGCCCGTTTACGTTCGATTTTACGCTCATTTAACACACAAAAGTATTATAGTTTCATTCATGAGTTTATAATATAACTTTAAGCAATGAGCCACTAATCATAATCGTAATGCGCACAAGGGTTTAATATAATCAGTGGTTATAACACGAGTTCAAGTTCTTTTGCCATAGGAAGAGAGTGAACCACTTTATCATAAATCAACAGGGACAAAACAAGTCAATAGACTATAATTCCCTTGTTTAATACTAATCCAACAGATTACCTGTGTGGACCAGTCAGCTCGGAATATCCATAGCTGTTTTGGTTGGTAAACTCGGAATATGCATAATTTTACCAGTAGTTGACTCGGGATGCCCGTGGTTCTAGCTGCTTACTAGCTGCTTACTCGGCCGAAGCCTTTATTGACTGGACATCGCGAATCGCGCTGGTTTTATCGACCCAGGCGCTCCGCGTTTCTTTTTGTTATCGAGAGTATCGCCTTCGCGTCACATTCCATTATGCGTCTTCCCAATTAGTTTCTTTCATTAATTGCACTACTCTGTCTGGACTGGAGCACGTTTGTTGTGTAACCGAATCTTATCTGCGCTCCTTCAGGAGGAAGTTATTCTCTTTGTTTATTGGTTTTAACGCTTTGTGCACTTATAGCGCTTCTAGTGGTCATAGACTTCTAATATCCGTTCAATATCTGTGAAACGCGAATACGTATTACTAACAAATCGTTACTACTTATTAATGCAAATTATTTCTACAGTATTTGTGGTCGCTCTCATCCTGAATATGTTGTAGAAATCAAGTACGGAATATATGTACACTACATTCCAATAGAAACATTTCACAATGTCCGTTTAGGTTGAACGGAATATCTGTCTTCACATTTTTCCAGCTTTATACGTTTAGGTGTTAGTCTGTTTCTTGGTAGAACTTTAGTTTTCCAGTATTCTTCCCAGTCATCGCTGTTCTATGATACTAGTGACAAGCTTCTGGGTCGTTTTCTTGACTTGGCTTTGAAATGGTTAAAGTCTCTAATTAATTGTATTCCTGAATCTAGAGACGTTTCATGTTGAGATTGCAACGCGAACTGTGGCGTAGCCAGCCCAAAAATTGGGGGGGCAAAATGTTTGATTTTAGGCGAATAGCACTATTTTGTTTGGAAAAACGACCCTAAAAGTCCAAAATGACAATTTTGGGGGCCATGCCCCCCCTGGCTACGCCTATGCTGTGCAGGAGCCAATCAAAAATTTTAATCGACCTAATTACGGTAATGATGCGTGTTGTTGTCAGACTGGAATTAATCGAGACTTGTTTTCTGACCAGTGTCGTCATATATCACAAAAGTGTGACACTGGATGGGAGTACCGAACATTTTACCCACTAATGATGGTTTCAAAGTTATGGCCCATGCAAAATACAATGTGCAAGTGACAGTGCAGTTCGGGAATTTCGGAATCCATGCCGTTACTACGAGAATGTTTGGCTAATGATGTGGGCAGTAACACAAGACACATGACAAAAAAACAATGGTTAACAGAACAAATTGTAGAGAAGTACGAGTGTGCCGAAATGACCTACGCATTGTAGGCTTAGTGACAGGATTTGACGATGATGTTAGAAGTAATGTACAGTAGCACAATACAATGTTTATTCAGATTATGCCGATTTCTAGTCCAGCCACCGCTTGCATAGGCCAAGCTCTGCTCACATTTTGGATCTATACTGAACAATGTTGGATGTTTGCCCTGATCGTTGCAGCTTTAAATATCACTTAGATTGTTTTGCATCTCTATTGATTGCCTATGATAAATTTGAAAGGGGTTATAGCCTAATTATGCGTAATGTAAATGTTCATCTTCATCTTGTTAATTTTTTTTGTACGATTTGCTTGCACATTCATGTTATTGGCTCAATTTGGCACTAGTAAAAACCAACCGTGAAATCCTGCTTTAAATTAACTGAAAACAATTGGCTTTCAGCCTCATGTGAAACGTCTTACAAGCCATTTGAAGCCTTGATCAAAACAACTGACATGCCTCTGAGCACCCTCCAATCCTCGCAATGAGTCTATCAGCATGTTTTTAACGTTATTTTCAGAATTTTTATTGAGCTGAAATTTGACCGGAAATCGATAGTTGGAACGCGCAAATTGTCTTCTGATGAAATAAACGAACGAAAGTATCATGTATTTGAAATTAAATGCGGGATGATTGTAATCTATTTAACTGATGGCTGATCGCAGCTGGATGCTGTCTTCAAATGTTTTCAGCTGCGGCAGAGGAAGTGGATTTTCATTTGAAGCCGCAATCCAAACCGTCTGAAATTCTCCAAGCTCACATGGATAAAGAAACGTTCGAACTGATTCGAAATCAGAAGAAATTCTGAATTAAAAGACCTGGTGCAAACAGTATCCAAGCTTGCATTTAAATATCAGACTTTTGATGAAATCTTCACACACGCGAACTTCACCGAATCGTCTTAACTTTAAGGTCAGCTTTTTTCCAACCATTTTCATCAGCATGGTATTCACTGCGCCACAACATCAAACTTCTGGCAAAATTTCTCAAACCACGTTGTAGTCGTTTGTTCTTCAATGTATTTCAAAATTCGAACCCAATCAGAAACGCTACTTAAGAAGCGCTTGTTAAAACGATACAATAGCAGCCGCTACTGAAATGCGACGCCCGGCTTGTTAAGAAACGGTTGGAATTGTATAAAAGGCACACTAGCAGCCAGAGTAAAGCATGATTTACGAAGAAACGCGTTTTCCGTTGTACTTAGCAAAAGAAACAACAAAAAATCTTAATAAACGCCGTAACGCGAGTATCCACCGCCTCCGCCTCGACCGTTCCTTCCGCCGTAAGAACCGCGTTGATAATCGTTCCGATCAGGATACTGAGAAAAACATCGTCGTTATGGCAACAAATTTAAACAACAGCTGTCACCATCACTTGACAGATGCATAGCGTTCTAGCTGATATGCTACAGCACCACAAAGTATTTGCAAGTGCAGTATGTCGCGTGTGTTGCAGTTCATAAACAAAAAGGTGCTTCAAATGGACTCGTGTAAAACAATAAACTGCGAAACTGTTTTTGTTTTTCGTTTCACAAACTCGGAAGGCACACACAGATCTCAAACAGAAAACAAACACGGCTCAATTCTGTTTAATCAGTTACTTGCCAAGGCTCATCATTCGTTGGCAAGAAAGAAAAACGCAATATCAAACAATTCAGCGTCGTGCATTTGGGGGCAAGTCGTTAATGTTCAAATTTATTTTTGCAGGACTAAGTTTGTCTGGTTAGCCTGTGCAATGGAGCTCGAAACTTTAAAATGAAGATTGTCGACCAATGTTCACTGCAACGTATAGAAATTATTAACCAACCAAAGACTTGAATTTTCGAATTGTGAAAAACCACAGATAAAACAACGGCAGCTGCAAATACTAACAAAATGAACGAACGCCCCGCGCTGGACAGAATAAATGTTAAATGGAATAATGTTTGCATACCAGTGGCGCATCTATGCAAGGTGGCGCCCATGGCAAAGTTTGAATACGCGCCCTTTCTAGTGATTAAATATTAGATACAGGCATAATTTTGACGAAAGATGAACCATGTAGAAAATAAATGTTTTAAAATGGAATATTTCTGTTTATTTTTGCTTTAAACTTTTCAGCAAATCAAATACAAACTTATCCAGTAAGGATAAGTTTTTTTTTTGTTTTTTTTACTTTTCAGCAAATCAAATACAAACTTATCCTCCTTACTTATCCAGTAAGGACCACTACATACTTGTATACTCATGTATTTTTATTATGAAGAACATCAAACCATTCAAATGATGACGTTATCATAGTTTATAGGTCTATATAGTGTTGTCTGACAAAATTGTATATCTTGCAATAAGTAACATTTAATTTGAATTGCACAATTAATTATTTAATGCAAGTCATCTATCACTCGTGTTCGAAAAACATAATTCCAGCGAAACCAGGCGCGGATCCCGTCAGTAAGGTTAAGGGGTTGAGAGATGAAGTATACTTAACATGGGCGTCGGAAGGATTTGTTTCAGGTGGGGGGCATTAGCGGATTTTTCCAAAGGCAGCCATAAAGATTTTTCCAGGGGAGTCACAAGTGGTGAAATTTTATTTTTCGTTCTCGAATCTGAGAAAACGACGTTTTTGGCAAAAAATGCAATAGAAAAAACTCCAATTTCAAAATCCAGGAGGCCTTGCCCCCCCTTCCGACGCCCATGCTTAACAACACTGCTGTGAAGAAACAATGGACGACAAAATGGCCTTACACGTAAGGAGTCGGTGGTTTTTGAGTGGAGGCGGAGTCGGATTCCTAACAACACTGGGAGTCGGAGTCGGATTTTTTTGTTTGAGTCTGACTCCGGGTGCCCAACTGGACCATTTTTTACATCACACTTTCAAAATTGGGAATTCCTGTTGAAATGGTACAATTTCTTATGAAACTTTTGTTGAAACAGAGATTTCTTGCTGTGCACCACGATTTCCATTTTGTTTTACCAGCCAAATTTCATTTCCTTTACGTTAAGGAGTCGGAAATGTGGAAAGGTTGGAGTCGGAAATTTTGGAAAGTCCAAGTCGGAAATTTTGGAAAGGGCGGAGTTGGAGTCGGATATTTTACCTCCGACTCCGCAACCCTGCTTATATCGTCAACCCTGTTTTCCGAATTGCAAGAAATCAAGGTGAATAAAGATATTTTCGTAGGTTTTAGGGGGTCGATCGCCTTGATCACCCCCCCTTGAATCTGCCTCTGATGGAAACATAAACACATCCGGCTTTTTCCGGGTAAATCAGACAAAACTGGAACTTAAAACAACACTTTCCGTGTCATATCGAAGCAAAGTCGCATATGATTTCATCAAAGTAAACTTTCGCTGTTTCGTCCCTTTCGATTCTCACAAAAGCTAGATCACACAACCTGCTCTGACTTATTGTTAGTCATTGAGGCCCGGAGGTACGAAAGGACCAGTTTCAATTTACTGAAAGATCGTTCGCAGCTTGCAATACATATAACTGCCATCGTCAGCATTATTTGCAAAGCAATTCGAAGAATCTCAGGATTTCAAGACGCGATAATTTTAAGTTACACAACTTGAAACCAGCATTTTGCAATCTAGAATCTTCTCGTATAATTGCTTGTCATCTACACCTGAACTGTAGACAGCTCCTGAATTGTCACACGTAGATTTTAGTTTTTCGCAGTCAGGATCTTTTCACAACAATAGCATAGCCAGCCAAAATTTTTGGGAGTCCAAATATTTTGAATTTAAACGAGCAACAGCGCTTGTTTTGGGATACCGCGTCTCGAAGCACAAAACGTGAAGATTGCTAGAAATTGGGGGGCATTGCCCCTTTGGACCCCCTGGCTACGAATATGTTTCACAAAAGGCGTTGGACATCCAACAGAAGGCCAAATTTGGACAAAAAAAGCTAGGTCTAAACCATGTCCAACCCGCGGCCCAGTTGAGGGTTTTGTGCGGCCCAGTTTAGGTTTGCGATGTAGCAAAAGTGTCTTACATACTGACAACGTGTCCGCGTTTTGATTATCTTGAATCCGACACTTTTAATGCAGGTGGTCCTCAGAGCCACTTTATCACGTCTGTTACCATTGCACTTAAGCTATATGCACATGGCATGGGTCCTCTGCGTTTTTCGGGCGCATGCGTCTGATTTCGTGACGTCACGTCCTTTGTTGATGCGTCTGGTATGGCCTGCGTTCGAGTAGAAACTGTTTCTATATTGACGCATCAAACTCACTGCTCTGGGAATTGACGCATCAGACTCACTGCTCTGGGTTCGGGAAAGAACGATGATGTGATGTAGCCTACGCGTAGACATTGTTTTGTATTGAGGTAAAGAAAAGGATGCAGAACGTCACCAGAACAATTGCTAATAGTTTCCGGGTAGCTGAAACACACTGGATTTACAAAGAATCAATTTATCATCTAGTCTTCAGTAGGCTCAGTGGGGTAGGCTACCAAACTGCTGCATTGTTTAGGCCTACATGACCCAGCCTACCTGATCGGCTACAGTTGGTTAAGTTTCATTCGCAAGCAAGTCGTGATTTCTGCGACATATTCTGCGATTTACTGCAGGCCATTCCATGTGTTGGGCTAGGTCATGCGAAATGAATGTATTTTTGCAGTAGGCTGGCCTACATGAAACTATAATTGAAAGTTGGTTGTGTAACTTTCAATTAACAGTTGATGGGTCTTGTTCAGGCAAAACCACTGTCACGTAAATTATCAGTTATGGAGTACAAGAATGATAAAATAAAGGATAACATGTCGCAAACACCACACATTTTGTAAAATAATGATGTCTTGCTGTCTTGTACAAAAGCCAATTCAAGGCTTTTCTTGCCTATTCCTCTGCTGGTGGTATTGTTGTTGGATTATGTGTTACATTGATTGTACCTATTGTCCATGCTGCTTTAATTTCTTGACAGTTAGCCCCTCTAGAAATGAAACAAATCGTTTAAAGAAATGCCGTCATGACTACGGAGGTAGGCCTACACAAATCTCATTCAATCCATTGTAGCAACAAATCATGAAAGTTTATGTAATACAACACTTTGTTCGTCTGCAATGTGGACGGCACTACTTTTTGAATAATTTGTGAGGCATTGCACAAAGTTAAATTGGGCAATTTGCGTTTGTTTTGAATGCATATAACCAGTCGTTTCCAGGTTTTGTGCAGTGTACCGCAACAAGTCTTGCGTAACTTTGTTCAACAGTATGGCGTATAAAATTAGTAACACCTCAAAACCATGTCATATGTTATGTAAGAACGTAGGGTAAAACACAGTCTTTCACTGTAGCACACCAACGTCATCGCCGACTTTCGCGTCTGAATCATCCGTTCAGCCCAGGCCGTGCGCAACGAACGCACCGCTTCATGCGCAGACGTGCATACAAAGGAGCATTGAACTCACCGCAGCAGTCGCAGACACACCAGACGCACCGCGCTGGAAGCATCCCGTGTGCATACAGCTTAAGGATCCGAACGCTTTCAAGGCTTTAGGTTAAGTTAAATTTAGTTTGCTAAGATCAAAGTTAGTCATTCAATGTGCGGTCCTCATTAATATGTCATTCAATGTACGGCCCTGGTCAAGATAGTGACATACTTTTTGGCTCAGTAGACATTTGGGTTGGACATAGCTGGTCTAAACGAGTTAACATTTTTTGCTCAGCTGACATGGTAACGATACGAACTGCTAATTTTTCGATGGCGAACTAATGTTCTCCACCTTAATCTCCGGTCTGGGGCATTGTATTCCGCCCATTCATTTATCGGACACTAGTGGCCGTCGAAGAATTTTTGTCAAGTCGGAGTGGGCTGCAGCAGTTTGAGTAATTTGTAAATCTGTAGGACCTCAACAGCAGTTATTTGCGTAACAGTCAAATTCTCACAGCCATGGACTTAAACTCGTCTCAGCCAAATTCTGACTAATATCTTCTTGCCTGAAATGCAGCAGTACGGAGAAGGTCCGTAACTAGCTTGGGTCACCAGGGGAGGTTAAGAGTTTTCTAAGTGGTGCCCAAATTTTTTAACTATGTCCAATAGTTTAAATCCATGTCCATCACATTTTTCCATGGGAGCGAAAATTTTTCTTTGGGGGTGAAGCCCCCGGAGGCGAAGCCTCCCTCGCTCCGCCCCCTAGGGCCTGGTACGGAGTGACTTATCCTTTCTTATAGCGTGAGAAGGACGATGTCTAGTAGATATGACATGCGAGCGTTCTTGTTCTGTCACAGTGTGTGACCGTCGTGTTATGTCACAATACCACAGTGGTGTTGGCGCACGCCCGACTTAACGCATTAGGTGAGGGCGCTGTTGCGTGTTGATGCAGCTTTGCAGTTTATGAATGTATGGTGCGCAAAATAGAGGTTCAAGAAACTGTAAATGAAGATTTTAATTTTTGCCAAGCAATTTTTGCACCCCCGTCAAACGTGCCATGCCTGCCATACCATAGGTACGCCACTGTTGCTTACCCTTGGTGGGGCTTGGTTCCTATAGTTCGAGTAATATCCTCCTCCGCCCCTCCTTGGGTCGTTGTAATGTGACGAAGGTCCCCACGATGGGGGAGGATTTCCGCGAGGACCTCTGTAGGGATGATCGTACGCAACTGCAAAGAACAAGGATTACATAAGTAGCAGCCGTAACAAAACATAAGTTTAGGTACACACAAAACTGTGGCACTAATGTTTCCCAAAGCGAAACAGCAGTCTTTAATAAACCTAAACAATGTTTATCTGATTCTCCACTGCAATGTGACAATCAGTTAATTCATGAGTTGATTAGTTCATCTGTAAATATTCATCAGTTTGCGGTTTTGTTTCCTCCGGTCAGTTCACGATAAGCATTAAATAAAAGCGCATTCTACAAGCACAGCTTCACTTCATGCAACACTCCATCGTAATAAAACTTTGGCGTGATTATAAAAAAACCTATAGAGCCTGAACAAGATAATGACCACGCGCCGCACTTAACATAAAGCACGAATCGGGAATAGCACGTGGTCGCGTCACACAAACAACTCACACTGACGATCGTGCGGCGCACCGTAGTGAGGTTGGCGATCTGGAGCATATCGCTGACGTGGCAAACTGTGCGACTGGGCATGAGGCAAGTGGTGGTTGAGATGCCTGCAATAATATAATCCATTGAGATTGTACTGGAAAAAATTAAGAAGTTAACAAATAGTATCAGATTGGCAGCAGAGAGCATCAAGCGGCAGAGCGCATCACGCTTTTGAGCAACACACAAATAATCCGTGTGCAAGCAAGTTTGGAAAAATTTCAGAGTCGTTCATCTATCTCGTACAAAGTTTAAACGAGTTTGATTGTCTCGGCAACTAAGATTAAACAGACGTTTGACTGATTTTGCATCACTGTTAACTCGTTTTTTTCTCCATGTCTGTAACAGACCTGCTTCTCGAGACCATCGCCGACTGGCATTCATTTTCAAACATTATTTCTGAAACTCACTTACGCAGCACTATCAGCAACAATGAATCGAAACAATAAGCAGATCAGATTATATGCACTGTTCCTAAAATAAAGTGATAAGGGCTCAGAAATGCAACACACGTGTCAACTAAGAGCTGCACGTCACCCGCCAACAAATCCCGGCTTTGTTCTCGCCCCACATCACGTGTACCGTGTATTCCACCAGCTATTCAACAATCAAGTTTAGCGATAGTCACAGCACGATTACGAACCTGTGCGCCGAATGGTCGAGCGACATTCGGTTGCGGTTTGGATTGAAACCTAACCTCGGTTGCCACTGGCGACCACCTTTCCTGCTTGGGTCATAATCGCCAGGCTTGATGGTGCGTGGTGGAAACCTGCAACACGTGTGACGGGGTTCTTTGTAGTAGGTAAAGTTGTTCGCGCAAAAACTGACTAGCAAAGACAATAACGAGGTGGTTACTTGAACCTCACGTTATATTTCATCGAACCAGGACGATCAACACTGAACCGCTCCCGTTGCACTTTACCTTTCGTCAAAAGAATCACGAAAATGTTTGAAAGCAACAAATGCGTAAAAATAACAATAAATGTGTAAAAATAGCAAATTATTAGCGTTGCAACAGAGCCTGAGAACACGAGTTTGGTTGGTATCAGTGTGACACAACCATCCGAGGTCAGTAAAAACTGTTCGCATAAACAAAACCCGACTAAACAACTCATACCAAAAACCATTCGCCTGCAAAAGTTCAAGAGCACAATTACTGATTTTATTGAATACTGTAAGCAACGTTTGTTTATCGAAACTCAAAAGACAGTTGCATGGCAAACGGATTCTCAACTGTCTTATTGCGGAACAATTACTTGGCTCCGGGAAGAAGCTTTGCTTGAAAAATGTGTCCCTCGGGATAAGCGGGGTCCTTGAAGGTCATGCTAAGCACCGCGTTGTGTTGTATACCTTCCAGAACAGGAAGAGGCGGCTTGACGTAACTGCAAAGCAAGATATTACAGTAACAAATCGAAACACAAGCGGCAGTCCTAAAAGAGCGAACTCGCTCGCTGCCAATATCAACTTGTTATTGTCGCCATGTAACGTAACATGACAAAAAACGGCAAGATAGCAAAGATCGCAAAACTCTGCACAAACCACAAAGGCATTTTTCAAAACGGCAGATTTTCAAGTGTCATGGTCCATACCTGACATTGGGCTGGCACTGTTCATCATTCCATATTTTACCGGCCATTCCCTTGGTTAGAGCAGGGTCAATGTCTGCGGCCTCTTTGCAAGTTGCAGGGGGTGAGCCGTCTTGATACAAGCCCTTGAATAAGGCATGGAGCGGGTGGTGGGGACCAACGAAAAGATAGTCGTTGCCCAGTCTGTTTCTAATGCCTACATCAAAAAAAGAGCTGATGCAGCCATCGCGTATGAAGCAGCTCAAAACGTATCTTCCAAATTTGTTGTATCTCGTGGCAAAGAAAACAGGAGGTTGCAAACCTGAGCGATGAAACACTGAAGTGTTGCTACAAACGTTTTACTGTAGCATAAGAGACTGCCAGTGCCCACAGAAACTCGATAGCACGGTGTCCGATACAAGAAGCAGCATCACGCCTTACCGTAACAACAAGCTGCGTGACAATTTTATGCGACATTCTTTAAGGGTACTCAATGATGTTTTTGCGAGTAAAATGCACAGCGTGGGACTAAAACCACACGTGGGACTAAAACCTAATGCAATCGATAATTCATTCACGCGTGACCAAACGCTACAAATCCCCTTAAAAAAATTTTAAGAAAATTATGCTAGAAAAATTGCATACACATTTTCCTCGAAAGTGAATTTGACAGCAGCCACCTGAAGCTACATGTCCTCGAAACTAAGCAGTTTAGCATCGTTTGGTCACACGTGAATGAATTATCGATTGCATACTTTTGCTTCACTTTAGTTCAGTTTACAGTTTTATTTTATCACTCTTCTTTTATTTAACAACCATACTCTCCGTCATCTCCCTTGCTTTTCCCACGCTATTATTACTGTTACCAGTACGCCATGCAATCACCGCATTCCGTGAATTCTGCTGCTCTCCTGTTCTCATCGCCATTCGCCCTGATGAAAGCCTACTACAGTAGGCCTGCTGGCTGATATGCCGGCGTAGTTTTAAAAAAATTTTGCAACAGTTGCGCAAGGACTTATTATTGTTTTGTTTTTTATTTTCTCACAAATTTACGCCCTGAGCGAACCGCTATCGTCCAAGCAGTTCTGACAACTACTGCACAGTTAGGCTACTACGCGAATAACAATCCGAAGCTGGCAGAAGCCTTCAAAAATGCAGGAGCAGCCTCGGGTAAGCGGTGGCGTGCACGGTTCGCAAAGTTTCACTGTCACTTTTGTGAAAGCATTTAACCCTTACGGAGTATTTAACACTGTGTGAAAAACTTCAAAACCAAGATCAGTAATGTTCAAGTGTCGAAACCAAATTTTCTGGTTGTCGAGCACAGCGCGTCAGCACCGAACAACTTCATATTCATGCCAAGTAGCTACCGTAAAAGAAACGCCTAACGTACCTTCGGCGTTGTGAAAGGTTTGCTTCGCTATATAGTCCAGTGACTACGTAAAACACCGTATCCCTCAAACTGTCGAAACCGAAATCAATTTGATGATCTTTGCGGGAGACGCCTGATGTTGGCAAAGTTTGGGGGACCACGGCTGCGACCATGTCAACGCGTTCACCCAAAGAGGTCCTTAGATATTGGTATTAACAACTCCACTATTAGGTTGGAAGCGCATAACTCATAAAAAACTTACATTCTTGTCCAGTCAGGTCAGGATAAACCCCGTCAAGCGCTCGAATCATTCTTTCTTCATCTACAAACGGTAGCAAGGCAACTCCCTGCCAGGCGTACTTTTTCCCGTTCAAATCGATTTTGAAATCCTCGGGATAAAAATCAATAATGGGCGAATCCTGAAACAGTACAAAAACACCAATCGCTGTCCAGTTCCTCTTGAAACATCATTGTGTTGAACAGGGTGGCGGAGTCGGAAGGAGTCGGAGGTTTTTGGGTAGAGTCGGATTCCTAACAACATTGGGAGTCGAAGTCGGATTTTTTTGTCCGACTCCGACTCCGCAGCTCCAATTGGATCATTTTTTATATCACACTCCTAAATAGAGAATTCCTGTCGAATTAGTCCGACTCCGCAACCCTGGTGTTGAAAGCATTGGCAAGAGTGGAGCATTTACACTCATTATTTGACATTCTTTTATAGTTGTACTGCATGTCATCAATTATGCGCGACCAGCACTAAAGCACAGTCCGTACTAAAATATGCCACCAACACCAATGTTACACTAACTTGTAACGCAACTCTAGTTGCTCGTGCAACTTCGTTGAACATGAAAATAACGATAAAGCCTTCGATCAACTCGATGTGTAAACACTAAACATATTGTCAATGCAATAAATGACAAATGGATGAGGTTGCAGTCCAAACATCACTTCCAGTGCCATTCGACAAATTAAATCACGTGACAGAGTTTCCGCTAAGCTAAACGTTTGCGGCAGAATATGGTATATAGTAAATAATAATTCTCAGTGTAACTGTCTTGAAAGAGCAAAGAAAGTATTGCTTTCCAACATGAAGTTCAGATTAGTGAAAAGACCAAAAATTATATCAAATCAAAAAAAAACTTTCAAAGCGTTTCCTGTTTTTACTAATATCTGTACCTCTAGAGTCTAGGCAAACGTAAAACGAACTTGCATGACACGTTTCCCTTCCAACGAAAACGTGACTACCAAAAAAATGGCTGCAACCATGTCATCACAAAATGCATTACGAAAACAATTGCAACATAGCTTGCGTGTCCCGAAACAATTCCGGAAATCGAATAAATCTAAAAAATATGAATGAAAACCAATACCAGGAACGGCCAACCGCAGTTTCACCCGGCTGTCGTAACCACCGTAATAAGAATTATGAATCAACGAATCGAATTAAAAATGATTGTTTTTTTATCAGTACCAATCGAACTTGTGGCAATGGTCACCAACACAATCATAGCAAACTGTGATCATAGAAACGGCTTCCGATTAAATGTTTTTTATTTCAAAACGCACTGGCGATTTTTGGAGGTCACTCCCTACGAGTACATATAAAAACAATCGGCAAGGTATTGTCAAAAATCAATTGTTCTAAACCGAAGAGCAAAATTTCGATATGAAACATTCTTGCTCGGCAAGAGATGCGGTGATTAGGAAATCTCTGCTGTTAAGAGTTGTCGGGAGAAACAACACATCCTGTGTTGCCGCGTGCATGATACCATATGTTCCAGCCCTTACACTGCGTTCACAGTAGGAGTTGGAGTGGGGTAAAGGTTTGGTGATGTTTTGTGTCATCCTGCTTCGAATTGGCGTTCTGTCGTGTTACCGCCACAGATAGAAAATGCTGGTTTAAAAAATAAAAAATTCAAAATCTATGAAATAGAGTTGGTATTGCGCAACGGTCGCTATCCAAACGCATTGTGTGAACAACAGTGAACTGAATCGTGTACTTCCGATTCTCATAAAATATAAAGCAAACAACTAAAATGTTTCCGACATAGCAAAAAAGCATCATTTCATGCAGAGCAGTAAGCAGCTGCAAGAATTCTTACTGGGTCTGACATGAGCTTCCTCCAACTTTCTGGAAGAAACTGTCCACTGGCCGCGGGAAAGACGCACATTAATTGCTCTAAAGGCCGCTTCGGCTTCGTGTTTGTCGGGAACGTGTTTGGTACGCTGGCAATGTCGACGAAATCGGAGGCGAAAGGAGCGTAGTGGAACGGGAAAAACCACTTCCAAGAAGCACAGCCTAAAAAATTACCAAGTGTGAATCGACCAAAATCCTAAAAGACCACCATCCACCATGAAGCTTCCACTTCAAATATACCTCTCGATGGGAACAATGCTCATGTAATTAGACATTAAGTCGGATTCAACAGTAGTCAGCAAAGAAAAGGTGCATATGCAAAATAAACCAATTAGGGGCGTGCGTTAACCATAGGCAAGGGAATCACAGGCACTCACCTTGATAATAGTATGCAAGAACCCAGCAAAGACCCTCGACGTACGATCTCACCACAGCTCGACGAAACTCAAAATCCTGATGATAACAAATTTCACTTTGTAACAACTACAGGCAATACAGTACATGCAGCATATTGTGTAGCAGTATAATTACAAAAATTAATAAAACACGTTGTAGCTTCGTGGCCAGCTTGTGAGGAATCTTCCTGCTTGGCTCCGCTTTCATCCTTTTGCGACGATTCTAACTTGCACATATCAATCTTTCAATAGTTGTACTTGAAAGGGTAAACTAAGGCGTGTCTATAAAGTTAAACCTACCTCCATGGAGACATTGAATTTCGCTCGAAAATATCGTTGTTTCCACCCGTCTTCCCATAACCTCACGTCGTCCTCGGGTTCATCGTCGTCGTCTTCAGGCTGCAATGATCACTACAGTTACATCAAAACAGGCAGGGAGAGCGAAGTTCCGGTAACTGATCGTTTAAACACGTCATTCAAAATGCAAGAAAAACAAAACAGAAACGTATAGAAAATGTCAAAATATAACACAACACTAGCATTCTGGTCAATATGACCTTTTTTCGTCGACAGAAAATCATGCTTATAATGGCAAACCAAATGAAACACAATCTGCTTACCGGGAAAAAAGGCCTACTCATCACTGTGCAGGAACACTGACTCAATAAAACTAACCTTTTTTCTTTTTCGCGACGGGGATGGCGTGCTCTTCGTAGAATCGGTTCCGTCCTTTAGCATGGCGCGCAACGCTGCAGCAGCATCCTGATTCAAATAACGCAACAAAAGATGCAGCTTCCACGATCAAAACAGACCGACGCGTTCAAATATTTCAAAATCAAACTCGACTAAGCAAAATTACAGTGAAAACAGGCACACAGAACTGAAGTAGCGTTTGTCAATAATTCCTGATCCTTTGAAACCAAAAAAACGGTATTATTGGCTTCTGAAATTTTTCTTGAAATTTTTATTATTGGCTTCTGAAGGTTTCGAATAGTTTTTTTCTTCAAAAAAACGCACCAGGTTCTTCAGATCTCTTGTTCGCATTTCTTTCGCGGCTTCTTTGATGTCGGTTAATGCTGAGGGCGCGTTAAACTTCGCACCTAGCGGCGTCGGAGCAAACTGACCACCGGGAATGTATGAAGGAGCTTGCTCTTCCCTCGCTTTCAAACGCTTTGCTTTCTGAGCAAAGTAGTTGACAGAAGAAAGTTATTGAAACTACCAAAAAACAGTCCAAAGCTCACATTCTCGCGCAAGTTGACCGCAGTGTTCGACCTTAACACAGGAATCTAAACTGAAACTATCCGATCGCCTAACTGAGAATAACAAAAATAGAGCGATCCCAAAGCAACAGGCTGTCGGTAAGCTTTGGTTGTTATGTACAGGTGTTCGTTAACACTTCCATCATTCGCAGTCACGTATAGATTTAGCGTATGGGAGCGACAGCAACGTAATCCCACCTCTCGAGCTCTGTAATTCAAATCACTTTCCCTCCGTCTCCGAAAAATATCGTCTTCCATTCGACCGATTCCTTGCATGATTTTTTCAACCCGACTTAAATTTACTTGTCCATTTGTTGTTAAATAACCCTGAAGAAATACAGGAAAAATCAGCTAGGTTGAAGCCATGGACCCGATGCTGCACAACAATAATATTTAACGTGTTACAGAGTGCATGGGTTATGAACACAACTGTTTCTAAGTCATGATTAATAACATTTAAATAATATTTATGTTTATTTTGACAAACATCAGATCAGACTCTGTTTCAAAGTTGACTTCAAGGCTTCAAACTTTTCTTAAAGTTGTTTCAAACCCCGATACAGATCAACACTTTCATACTTTATAGAAACATGTGGCAAGCAGCTACGTGTTCACTGAAAAACCGCCAACAGCGTCCTCGCATGAGTCGCACCGCGATAAAAGGTAAACAAATAATTGATATGACTGCCAGAAACTACAAATTTTCAACACAAGAAGGAAACTGTTGCTTTAAATGTTCACGTTCAGGTAAAAACCCTCAACTATGCACTTTATACATGACTAATGGTCATACAGGATTGATCACAAACAGAGCATAAAATTAGCTAAAATGAAATGCAGGAGTCGAGTAGAAGAATGCATACTCCTGTTTGAATAACAATATCTTTGTATAATCGCACGAGCTTGTCGATGGCACCTTCACGAATCTCAAGCGAGGGCAAGTGCGGGAGAAAGTCGTTGCCGACGAAAAAGCACATCATCACCCAGTCGTCCACAATGTTTTCAAAGTCGTATCGAAACGGCAGTCCGGGCATTTGCATTTCCAGTTCGAGATACTAAAAACGCAAGAGCATGCAGCAATAATTTTACGCTTGCCTTTCAGTGGAAAGCAGACACGCACGCCAGGCCCGCAATCAGGGGGGGAAGCCGGCAAACTGCCCACCCAGAAATTTTCAAACATCTTTAGTTGTTCCGTACAAGTTACAATCATTTCATATCAGCTGGTTGCCGTCCTGCCGTACGCGTAGGGAAAGAATGAAGAGTTCTTACCAGAAAAATAACAGCACTTATGCGTGGTCAGAATTAGACGACTTTGTTCGGATACGAAGAGAGCGAAGCGGCCACGAGGGCGACTACATTCGCACGTATACTCATTCTGGGGCATCCTACATAGGTTTGCCATCAGCAGAACCAAAACTCACATCCGTACGTAATAATTTTTGGGTGTCATCTTGCAACCAAGTACGAATGACTTTAGCTTGAGCGCATACAGAAAATGACGTCAGTGCACGGACATTTTATTTCGTGGCCAATCGGATTTAATTTCAATGCAAGGTTAAAATTGTTAAAAAGATAGCCATTTCGTTCGGTGTCAGCAATCAAACACAGAAAAGGCAAAGTCGTGAAAAAAAGAGCTATATGACGGATTAGCTGCGTTATCTATGACGAAACAGTTGGTTTGCAAGCTAGAAGTTTTACAGCCCCAGCCAAGTACGACAGTGCCCGAACTCGGTGAAAGTGCGGAAAATCTTGGCGTTTGGCCAAGTGCGCGCAAACAAAATAGGTTGTGTCAAGTCTTTCGCAGTCAAATGTGCGCATAAATGCAACTTCCTGCGCATAAATGCAACTTTTCTAGGGACCCGATTCGGGTCCCTAGAATTTCAAATCGGGTCCAGAGAATCAGAGAAAATTATACTCGGGTCCCTACAATCAGAGAAAATCGGGTCCCTAGAGTCAGAGAAATCGGGTCCCTGCAAATCTAAACCGGGTTCCTAACGTTTTCCTTAAAAAAACCTGGTTAATGTGTCCCAAAGCACTGATGATGAACTAGATATTTAATGCAAATAATTGAGTAATCAACAATATTTCTTTCAGTTTAGCTACCGTGTCACTCCCTGATCTTGAAATGTCGGCGCATATGCTGTAGGTCATAGGTCATTAATTTTTAGAGCTTGATTAGTGGATCTATGATGTGAAGAGTGCAGTTTAATGCTTTCACTGAATATTTACTGTTGTTGCTTCAGGAGTGTGCAACCGTATGCTTCAGAAAAATGACATTTGATTGTTTTGTTTGAAAACTTTGATCTTATCATACTTAACATTTGAAATGATTGTGTTTGTACACTTGAATGCTATTTCGTTTCTTTCTACTGATCTGCTCGTTTTAACCGGTATTTCCAAAATTTTTAAATCTCGTTTTCTGCTTCATTATCAAAAATATAATGTATTGCATGCCTTAACCTTTTTCAAAAACTTTTAAAATCAGAATTTGTGAGCTAAAATTTTTCAAGTTGCAGCAATTTCAATATGTACTATGATTTTTAACTAATATGATTAATGATGATGCTTTTGTTTCGGTTGCGACGGCCAACGCGCGCCCCATGGTTCATCTTGTCTATTTGTTTACGAAAACGCACCTGCTAGCGTTGCTGCAAGATAACTGTCTGGAATTAGTTCGTTGTGCTTTCTTGTGCAAGTTGTCATCATGCGTGAGGAATAGAACAGCGTTTTGTCAACGCTTACTGAGCCCGATAAAAAAAACAAATACCGGCCGATATCGATACATCGGTCTATCTCTTGTTTCCAGTTTTATTTTCCTTGATGTTTGAACGATTTTCTAATTTGTAACCAACTTTGCTTCACTTGTCACAGCAGGGCCGGGACAAGTAAAAAGCGCGTTTTAAGCTCCAAACGCCTAAACTCGGGATGAGCAAAATATGTTACCACATCACAAAATGGAAGCAAACGATTACAGTAAAGGAGCATCGCCTTCCATGGCACGATGCTGTGCGACAGTCATTGCCTGTTTTGACTCAATGCCGCAATTGGGAAAATTCTGGGGAATGGTCTACCTCAACCTGTTTTTTTTCTCGCTGAGACATTTCGGTCATTTGTACCATAGTAGTATTGAAACTCGCCGTAACACCATTAATTAGTCTATATTTCTGTCCGAATTGACTTAATTTTTCGGTAATAAACACCCTGAAACAAATTAAGCAAAAAAAATAGGCCTGAATTATTAATTATGCTTTGTGAGTTGTTAACACAAGTTTGAGTGGTGCTGTGAAAGCTTGTTATTTTTTAGCTTCAGGGTGTTTGATGCAAGGAAAACCTGTTTGGCATTTTTTTACTTAGTTTGGTGTATTCTGAAACGCAATTTGGCACATTTGCTGTGGAGTTGGTCAGTTGGAACACTAGTGAGTATGAATACACATGAGCACAGCGTATGAAGACAAGAAGATATTGATTGTAAAAATCGTCTTACCTCTCTAATGATACATATTCTGATAAAAATGTAGCTCGTTCCGGACCCGGGAGGTTGCGACTGGATTTCACCGTGCTCACCCTCTTGAACCTTTGGCAAACCTTGGCAGTCTTCCATCTCGTGGCCATACTGACCGCATATGCCGCAAGGTCTGGGTTGGTTTGGTTTAAATTCTTCACGAATGATTGTGAAGTTGGGCTCATGAGTAGCCAGACCTGAAATAATGGAATCAAAAAGAAAAAATCAATTTAAACGAGTCTCCTTCTTTAACGATATGTATATAAACGAAAACCACCATATCTGTTAGCAATGCCGGGTTAAAAGGTGTAGCAAACGATGCATTACAGCGTACCATACGACTTGATGTGCAAAAGCGAACTTCCTGCATACATTTGGTTTTATCGCCTAGTCAATTGCGATCCTTCTGGAAGACAAACGTCCATCCAAAAGCAAATCGATGCAACTTGAACAAAACGCGACAACATGCAAGCAAGTTCGCATGAAGTATCAACGGTGCAGGAGTATACGGCCGACCGCAATTGGCAAGCCTCACCGAGCATAATAAGATCGGCATCAGCACCACATATGCAATGATGTGTGTTCGGGTCATGGTCAGGCTGCCCGCGCTGGCGTCGAATGAAGTCCATGATCTTGTGCTCTCCTTCGCCAGGGACGTTTGCATCAGACAAAATCACCTGAAAAATGATTTCACGTTTAGTAATCCACGATCAGGAACACGTTTATTGTCGACATAAACTACAGCACTAGCCCTTTATTTTGCTGAAGAGTCTCAGATACTAGATGATTTTACTTACCGCCTAACAGGATCGAGCATTGACCACCATACCATGACATCTATGTTTGCAAGCGTTTGGCATAAAATAAAGCATGGGCACAATTAGGCAGAGCAAATACTGGACCAGCATCAAAGAGCATTTTCCATTCCTTTGTCTAGCGTGGGCTGCTGAATGCAAAAGCAAACCCCAGCAAAGACCTTTCGCAATTATTTTATGGTTAAGCCCTACCTTGAAAACCAGTACCGCTAACAAACCTTGGCTAGACGAAGCCGAAACAAGTAACATTAAGATGAAGAAGGCAACCCTCGTACTAGTTAGATATAACAGCCACACTATGCACCAGCAAGCATCAGGATTGCTTGTTTAGTAAACGTGAAAGTTTAATAAAGCGTGCTTTTGAACGAAAAGATGCAATAATCATTCCAATATAGCATAAGCCCTTTTATGAAGCAAAACGGGTGAAAGACCCTGTCATTTACTCAAGAAGATAGCAAATCAGTTTTGTTTCAGACACTGCCATGGACAGGTAACGATAATTTTACTTCTTGTACTGCTTTCTAAACGGAACTTCGTTAACCTGCAAAGGACAACACCACTCACAAAGAAAAACATTAATCTGACGATATTCACCAAGTGGCAGTACCTTACCTCTATATTTCTCCAACCCGGGTCGCTGTTCAATCTGTCAATGACGTAAAAACGAAGGCAGTTCGCAAGGCGAAACATGAACTCGGTTCCCTTTATACAAAATACAGTCGCATCGGTCAACCATACCGGGAGTGTTCGTCCTGACAGACAGACGGAATACAAGAGTGACAATGCATTTCTAAAATAACATGGTTCTACGAACGTACATGCAAAGCTTATCACTTTAGCATGAAAAAAGCAGATGGCAAAAACTTAGTCGCCACACAAAACACTGCGTATGCTTACAAGCAGGGCTACCATACCGTCCTTATTTCTAAGATATGTCCTTATTTTGCAGTGTCTTACAAAATTTACAAAATATATTGTCCTTATTTCTTAGAAATGTCCATATTTGCGACTTGCGTCCTTATTTCTTCTTATTTTCTGTAGCATTACAATTTTAAATACAAGCAATTCTAATAGACATACAGACAATTACTACATTAGAAAAGTGCTGTTCTTTTTGTTACTCATGTTCTTGCGTAGCATTTGCCACCAGGTTTCAAACCAAGCAGATAAATGCGATCTTCTGGTGATTATTTTTTTATTTAGCCGACGTTTTGCCCTCCTAAATTTGTATCATCGTAAACATTTTGTAATCAAGGTTTTGTGATGTCATAAAAGTAGTATGATTTTGCAGCACAGAGACGTAACGCACTATCAGGCATTGTTAGCACGTAAGCTGTCTACTCTGGTTAGGATTTTTAGGAAAGCTGGTTTTGTAGCGAAGGTTTAGCATTAGATTGATTCAAAAAATATTGTAAGCACGCGAAAATAAATTTCCGTGATGATTACAAGAAAGTCGAGAACAAGACATTGCTGAAGCAAATGGTTCCTGGAGATAAATAGGCGAACTTTATGACCTGACGTTAGTGGTGCAAACAGAAACAATTGTTTTCTTTTTAGGTAGTAAAATCCAATTTTTCTCAGCCGTCCTTACTTTCGGTTCTAGATAGATGGTAGCCCTGCTTATAAGACACCACTTGCGCGAAAGTAAGTAAGAACAGACCTGCGTGAAAGTGATTCGCTGCTAATCTAGGGCTATGAGCGCCGATAGCTTCCAGATTTTTTCAAGCGATGTCAGATTTCAAAATATTTAAACCTGTCTGGGGTATGAATATGGCTATGGAATCTCCGAATCGTATATGAGAACTATGTAAAGTACGTTTGTTGTTTTGACATAGGTACAATCTGTTTGTTTTGGTCAAAGGCCGAAATGTTTTTGAAACGACCGAAAAAAATTAAGTCATTTCGGTCAGAATCTCTGAAAATATAGGCAAACGAACACTGTTACGGCGAGTTCTGATACAACTGTGAGACAAATGACCGATATATCTCAGTGACCAAAATGTCTCAGAAAAAAACAGGGTACAATTCAACACACTGATTTCCAATGTTACATTTAGGGTCGACGATGCACAAACAATTCAAAGCGCGTTTGAGGCTAAAAATGCGAATGTTGTTTGCAAATTTCAATTTTTAAACTCACTAATGTGTGGACTTGATAAAACTGCAAATCATGTAGTGGGCCATATTAAACAAAAACCAAACATCAAGACCAACAATACATAAATGATTTCATCACGAAAGTATTCAACCACCGCTCTGCTTAAACTACCATGCAACCATTCACCAAAATATATAGAACAAAGTTTCTAGAAGATGTATTTCAACCAGGCAAACAACCAAATACATTAATAAAACAATGCAGTAAGGTTAGTGAAAAGAGGGTTGATCACACAAAGTCACGAGTGCTCAAACCCGTATAGACTTTTACTACTAGCGAAACCACGTTTTTCAAACACTTGGCCTTTGTTACACATTCAGCTTGCATTTCTTCAAACAATTCGAACGATTACCGCAATCGAAATATAATACTCACTGGTGTAATGCAATTGCTGTCAAACTTTTCGGCTTTTGGATCGTCTGGAGGTAATCTGGCGCCACTGTTTCTTAACTCGTCTTTAATTCGTCGTTTGAGTTCAGCATTTTCTCTGAAAATGAAAGCCATTGTCAACAATATAGCTTGTGAAGACGCACAGTATCTGTGTTAGTCACACATGGCAATTCTGCCAATATCCTGTGCAATGCTATGACAAGCACGGATAAACAGGTGGTTGCAATACATTTGGCTACGTCTATCGTCATTGAGGAAGAGGCGCATTGTCCGAATCTATTTTCGGTTTGTGACCTCCTTTGGAACGTTTCATTCATACATCAATATCGCACTTGATAAACGCAGCTGTCCCGTGTCATGCGCGATCCCCCTACAGCGAAATTGTGGCAGTAGGAATAACCACTGAAAAAAATTGAATGAGTTCATTCTGAGTTAACTCCAGCTTGAAGGCCCGGAGAATCAAAAGGAGGCTCGAAGCAAATTAGTAACCACAGCAAAACTTCCGTTTTTTTTTACATCAAATAGTTTATCCGCTACCCCAAGATGGAAGTCTGTCTCGTCTCTACAAATTTCTATCATTTGCTTGAGTGTTACATCACATTATTAAAGAAACTCTGACATTAGTCACTGGCATCTTTGCCGATAAAACCTTGACAACCAGCAGACGCTCAAGAAAATACCAAGCTACGATTAAGCGTGCCAATATCATATCTTCCTTCTATGTGTGGTGATTAGACGCAGACAATAACATTGCAAGTTTTTTTCCGTTCATTTTAAGGCTTATCTACTTAATCCATCTGAAACATTTACGTATTCAAGAAAGAAGCAAATGAAACTTTAAGGAAAATGTGCCTCCGTACATAAACCTCTACCAACGACTTTAAAAAGCTCTTCTATCTGCCTAGCCACTCTATGAAATTTCAATACGACTGCGTATCAAAATACAAAATGGCAAGTTATGGTGTGATTAAATATTAACCTCCTTCCATTTGATACATTTTGTCAGGGATCTGCAAATTGTTTTACCAGAGGGCCACATAAGGCACAACAGTTAAGGGCCAGACAGCTTACGTACTGTGGTCGTTTTGCGATATTTCACAATCGATTTCCACCAAATCAACAAATGTTTCGTAAATTCATTATTTTTTCATTATTGACAGAATGTATTCGCGGGCCATATAGAATGGCTTCGCAGGCTGGATTTGGCCCACGTGCCATAGTTTGGAGACCCTGCATTTTGTGAATGACAACAACATGTACTTACACACTTTCCTTTGAAGCTCTAAATCTTCTTGACCTTTGTTGATTCATCTTGGCACGGGGAGCCTAAATATTTTGGTGAAAATAGGGTAAGCCATCAATTTTAAAAGCACATAGAAGTATTCAAAACTGCTTGTGCATCAAACTCCAATTGTCATGAAACATGCAGAGTCAAATGAAAAGAATAACTGCATTTTAATGTCCAGTAGGTTATAAACTTGTCATAGCCCATTGGAAACTAAAGTCCATATTTGTTTGAACATACAAAGCTGCTACAAAATAAATGAAAATGAACACTCACTACTCCATCAATTGCCATATACAGTAAACGACGAGGACGAACAATACCAAATAAACGATCAATTGCTTCAAATATTGCTAGCATAATTTCTTCCTCATTCTTGGGAGCAGGTCTGAAACAAAGTTTACACAACCACACAGTATAACAATCCATTAGACTAAAAACATGCATTAACAATAACTGGTACAATGCGATGAAGCTATTTCTTATCTATAAGTACTTGGTTCTAAAAAGTAGCTATTCGTGTCTTAAGTAACATGTTGCTGCAGAGCAATTTTGTCACTAATGTATAAGAACCACCTACAGAAGTCATGTTTCATAACCATTACAATGCACTACCATGCAAACATGACACACAACAATTTTCTTTATGACTTGAAATACCTGTCTTCTGGATGGCTGCAAGGATGAATAATTCCATTCATATCAAGATACAGGTTGTCAAACTCTATCTCATTTGGATTTGGTTGAGATGTGTCAACTGGAATTTTAACTCCATCGATTTCCTTTGGCTACACATGAACAATTTGCAAGTTGAGTTATACTAAGCCATTTAGTCAACTTGAAATTAGGCTTCACAGGTCTTTTCCAGTTTTTTTTTCTTTTTATCACATGAATACAAAACATTTTCATTGCAAATGGTGAATTATTGCATTATATAGCATCTCTACGATCTTTTTACACTGAGACATTTTTGTTATTTGTCCCATAATAATATTAAAACCCACCATAACAGTATTCTCTAACCTACATTTTTGGACATCGTGACTGAATTGAATTGATCGTTTTGGTCATTTCAAAAAATTTCAGTCTATTACCAAAAAATCAGCATAGCATACGAACTCATATATGTATATAACATCATAGATGTAATCTTAAAAGTCATGAGTGCAAATATTCTGATATTCCATTTTTTTAAATTGATGTTGAGCATACTGAATCTTCATGTCAACATTTATATCAAGAAGTTATAAGCTTACTTCAACTGTTTGTTGTAGATAACTACCACCTGAAAAAATCAAGATGTTCCTGATTTGCAGAAAGTGAATGTTTTGAAAATTTGGTGTATAAGACATATCAAAATAGTCCATCCATGAAAAAGGAGTGTGAATTGCTGATATCATGCTAAGACTAGGCATATTGCATGTTTACAATAGTTGTTATAATTGCAAGTCTAACTCTACTATCAATGCTATTTTGGCAAGTTATCATCACGGCAACACAGTATGAAATTATGATACCAATATTGAACTTTAAGGAGAAAAAAATGTAACAGAAACAGCAAGACATCCACCTTTTTTCAAAAAAACACATCAAGTTTGATTAGTTATTCCAAAAATCGTAATGGCCAAGCAGCTGCTAAATAAGAGTTTCCTTATATGAGACACACCATCTCCCAACCATTTCAGTGGCTTGCATTTTGACAACACATTGGGAGCCAGTGCGCAATACACTCGTACTGTGAAATCACACCTGAGCCACTATTTTTGCGCCACTTTGCAACTTCATAANTCGCCAGGCAATTGAGCTAAAAAGCTATTCAAACCCTAATAAGATGCGGCAAGTCTTTTGGTTTGGATTTTTTTTAATTGCAAAGTTTTGGATTTCATTTTTTTGTGGATGACGTCATAAGTGGAGTAGGTTTAGGCTTTTTTGGCCCAGGTTACTAGGACCTGGGTGTTTATGCCAATTTTTTGACTTTTTTTAGTGGAAAGTAGGCTATAATACAAGTCTTTAGAGCAGTTGTTTCCCACACTTTTGATCTCACGACCCCATTCGAAAATATTATGCAAGCGCTTGGCCCTAGCGATTACCTGCAGTTCTAACCTAAAGGTGTTCAAATAACAACCGACAGGAAAAAAAACAATCATTTCACATGTTAGATTCACTGTATTTACATTCTTATGCAAAACACTCAGCACCTATGCTAATCAGTGGGACGACTGAGCTTGAATCTATACAACCATGGTCTTAAAATTACTGGGGCGTATCGATGAGAACTAATCTCAGGTCATTCTCAACGTCCAGTCTATTCCTTGACTTTTGTTTTAGTGTGAACAAGGGTTGAAAATCCAGCTTCACAGACAGGGATAATGCTGGATTTAGGGGACCCAAGGGGCATGGGCCCCCCACCATGTTCATGAGTTCAGCCTTATGTGCGACAAGTTTGTGCCACTTAGCCATTTTTAATGAAGAAAGTTTGTTAACAGATGCTATTAAGTTATCAGTCGACCAGATGGCAGTAATCCTTTAATATTGTTCAGTATTGTGACAAAACAACTATTACACTTACCGGTTTCCTGAAAGTCAGTCAGGTATCTGAATCTTGTCTTGTGAATGCAAGGCCAAGGGAAAGCCACGTTAGCTTACGTCTCTACTCATAACTGTTAGATTTTGTACTGCCTTACTCACATTTGCCCAGGTTGCATATGAGTAGAAATTATTAAGTAAGGCTACCATACATCCTCTTTTTGGAGTACATGTCCTCCTTTTTCATGAACAATGAAATGTTCTCTGAGGAATGTCAAAATCTTTTTTGCATTTCTTATTTTACATACCATGGCCATAGTATATTGTATTCAAGTATGGTAAGCTGTCTCTACTCAACCACAACAATTGAGCTGATGGTGTAGCTTAGTTTATGGGATGTGCAAGTTGTCAAATCAATCTACCTTTTTGTTGATTTAATTTGTGTGCTGGAAAGGCGGGAATGTTTTCACATTCATCGTTACATAACATTGGTAAATCCTTTTTCAGTATCTCAATCACTTTGGCATTAGAGTGTAGACGACTGACCTTATACTGTACTAGCTTTGCTGATGAACCATGATACAGTTAAAGTACATTGTCCATAGCTTAGTGTAACAGTTTCTAGTAATTATATCTAAACAGTAATGCCAAAAAGAAAATCACAGTTTAATGAAGAATTCGACAAAAGTATCCCTTTTTCAGAAAAGGACTAAAATAATTTTGAAGCTGAGTGCATTATGTGGTTGCATTTGCACAGTATTCATAGAGTGAAAAGACTATTGTGAATTTGTTGAATAATGAGTACCAAAAACACCTTCTTGACAGAGTAACCCAGGTGGCTATTACTAGCTTCCCAAGAATGATTCACATGTACTCAGCTTTGCTATCATACTTCATGTCCATCGAAAAGTCAACTGCTGTTCTGAAATGTTGCTTTGGAAATTATCTGAATGAACACTAGTTAAAACTTTAAGACATTTGCAATTGCGTGTGGCTGTTTTCAATGAGCAAGTTCAAAATATTGAGAAGTCAAAAGTATCAATTTTGAGGTTGTATCATGTTTTGCCACTGGGGCACCAAACTTGCTTCTTGCCCCAGGCACCATCTAACCTTGTTATGCCCCTGCTGGTAAGATCCTCACATTTGTCACCTATACGCTCTTTGTGCTGGAATCATGAGCTTGAAACGTAATGAACACAAAATAAAGAATGTAATACGGAATATAAGACAAAATATCGGTTGTGCTTGGTTGGAATTTCAGCTGGCAAGTATTCACAGCAGGACAGATGTTTACAAGCCTGATGTAATCTCAGAATCACTGGGCAGCACTTACTTTTTCTGGTGTTGGCGTGGCTCTACGATAAGGTCAATTGAAAAAGAAATCAGATAGGACAGGGGTGGCCAAGTTGTCTTCAGCTGGGATCGACTAGAAAATTTCTTGGTAACTCGTGATTGACCAGTCGGTAATAACGACACAAGTACAAAATGTCATAAAATGCAATAAAAAGCAATATTGATTGAAAAATGTTCTATTTAGGTATCTTGTCAATTCGATGCAAAATCAGGCGCGATTGACCAACTGAGACTCGGCAGTCGACCTGTTAGCCACCCTTGAGGTAGGAAATAAAGCAGAGGAGACGCAATATGAATTTCACAAAAATCTATCGATGTTTCAGTTTTGCTGATATAACACACAATATTGATATGTGCAGTTGTAAAAATTCGAGTCTTAACACCTTGAGAGCTAGTGTACGATATATTCGTACTTGGAAATCAGCATAAAACCGGCAGTTTTCAGTTGCCTTACCAATGCCACAGTTCTTTCACTGACTACACTAGGGAGCTGTTCAAACCCTCAAGATTCGGCAAGTCTTCCAGTCTGCAATGAAATAAAATTTTTTGGTTGGGGGTTGCGGATTTTTTGTGAGTAACGTCATAAGTGAAGTAGTTTTTACGCCATATTGACTCATGTTACCTGGCCTGAGGCCCAACCGCTAGGCTAAAGTATTTTGCTAAAGTTTTCATTGGAAACTAGGCTTGAGTCCGAGTCTTTTGAGCCTTTGATCAACTTCCTAGCGTTTCTGGTTCAAAAGTTATGATTTAAAATAAACAAATTAATTATCTAATCATGGGATTAATCAAATATTTTGTTTACTTTCGATCATAACTTTTGAACCAGAAACCCCAGCAGGTCATCCAAAGTATCAAAAGACTAGGATTGTAGCCTAGTTTCTAATAAAACTTATGTAAAATACTACCATCTAACAGTTTGGGCCCAGGGCCAGGTGAAGTGGGCCAAGGTGGCCTAGAAGTCCTCCACTTATGATGTCACTCACAAAAAATCCGCAAACCCCAACGAAAAAAATTTTTTCATTGCAAACTGCATGATTTGCCCAGTCTTTTGAGCCTTTGAACAGCTCACTAGCACTTTCAGCGCCCAGAGTTACGTTCATGCAAAGCCACATGCGATCCATTTTTTGGCGTGAAATCCTCGAAACTTACCAGATGTGAATGTGTTAAGGAAATTATTGAGCAGGGCTGGATAAAGTTTGGAAATCGGGAAGGACTTTCCCAGGAAATCATACATGCTCGCAGGAAACTAATCAGCTGCAAGTCAAGTATAATCAAATTATATACAAAGAATTGCTAGAAAATGACAAGAGCAGACGTTTCCAACCTGGGGCAAATGCACCCTCAGAGGTGCATTTGCCTTATGATGGGGTACATTTAAGATTAGCAATTTAGAAGGGAGAAATATATCTTATATGTAAATTATCCAAATATTCTAAAATATAAAAGTTCCATTAAAATTTCAGCAGGTTTTTGTTATTTTACTCAGCCTTTGTCATACGAAATTTTAGGAGTACATGCTCATCTGTCAAAATGATGATAGGGTACATGGTCAGAGAAGGGTTGGAACCCTCGCACTAGACAGACAGTTCAAATTTCCTTGCTGAGTCAAGGTGGCCCAATATCTGGCCTTGTAACGCAAAAGTTACACGTATGTAATAATAGTGGCCTCATGTAGTTGTTAGTCGCGTGTCATAACCGCGGCATAGCGTGATGTGCCAGTTACTATGACGGGAAAAGCTGTGAGTTTGAATATTGTTGATATGCCACATGTAGTCAGTGGGCACTAAAGCCACGTTCTAGAACTATGTGAGTGTATGCAGGCACGTAGCCAGGAATTTTGATGGGGGG
>JGI24021J15306_10000547_pt1 | contig 29548 bp, 13 predicted proteins | sample Ectturendosymbi1_FD_15306 | JGI IMG/M metagenome (IMG submission 15306) | reverse complement strand
GAAACCCATCCACTCACTTTTATGTTGCAAAACTACGATGCAGACAAACTGCGGACTCACGAACTGCACTGGCAATAGCCCTGAAACTGGTTTTTCGGTTTCATTTCGGAGGCTTGTAAAATCTTGAGTAATAAGTTTTCCACATTGCATTCCTATTTTTACTGCTGCCTTTCCTTTTCCTTTCAGGGCGGTCATCAGGCATTAAAGAATAAACTTGTAAAAAAAAGACCATTTTCATACAGCACAGCAGCAAGTCAAGAACTGCGAACTCGACTGCGTTTGTGAGGTGAAGGCTGGGCAGTTCTCACGCGGCAAAGAAAAACGAAACAGTGGAACTATTACGAAACAATAGCATCGTTCACGCTATTCGATACGAGGTTTGGTAAAGTCCGGCACGTAAACCCTGACGTTTAACCAAGCGAAAAACATTGTTTATTTTAGAGTATTTTTAAATCTGTTTCTGCTTCCATGGGCACCAAAAAGGGGCGCATTTGTGGCAAAGGGGCGCCATTCAAGGGGGCGCCACAGAGGTTTGGGTGGGCAGTTGCCCCAAACTGTCCCGCCTCGATCCGCCACTGGTGCAATGACATATGAAATAAGGAGAGTGCGTGTAGAAGAATATGCATATTGTGTCAACCAACTACGTCGAAACGTTGGTTTGGAAACATGAATACGACGTCAAATAATGACGTCACAAACAGCGCACTCCAAATACAAATGACCACCATGTGCCACTTAATGAAACCCCCCCCATGAAAATTTTCTGCGTACGCCACTGCTGAAATCTCCCCCCCTAAACTCACTTGCTGGATTCGCCCTTGAGAAAAAGATCACTTTTATGTTCAAAATCATTGCCTACAAGCAAGTGCAACTATAGTTGATAAATGACGTCATGATGGTACACAGAACCTCGCACCACTCACAAGACAATAAGTGCAATCACAAAGTGTAGCAAAACAGTGATCTTCATTGAAAAGAAACAACCGTTCCATTCTCCAGAGTTATTTCTTAAGGTAAAATGCTGTGTTTAAGACACCAAGATATTTTGTAAATCTTTCCTTGACTTTTGTATAGACAACTTCGAGCCCGTATCTAGACATTTTGTCAAAAACCACCTTTTGTCAAAACGCTTACCAACGATAGCTGGGTGCTAAACGCAAGTTCCAAATAGGCCAAATTCAAATGTTCAACACTGAGATGAACAGCTTATCTTTATTGGGTTGACACAGTTCTTGATGAGCTCATCTTTGCACACGGCACAAAATCACTTTCAAATGTCATTTTAAGTCTTATTATTGTTCTTCCTTGATTATACGCACCTCGTTTAACCGGAATTCGATCATCCCGTCAACTTTCACATTGGTACGACTTCGCGAGTTGTTGCCGAAAAACGCTAAAATTCCCGCAAACTATCTAAAATTGATTTTTTCTAGCAAATATATTGTTGCGAGTGATAGTTAAATCGGAATTTTCTTAGCAAATTGTTGAACTTCTATCGATTTTGAAACCATATACGAGTTTTGTTGCTGTTTCTTTCACTAAAATACAATAATTCATTTATCCGGTATTTTACATATCCGCTCAGATTTCTAAAAATATTATCCAGACTAGACCGGATAATCGAGGAAGCACTCTACTCAAAATAACTTCAGAGATCAAAAGCATAGCTGTGTAGATTCTACTGAAATATAATAATCTAAATATGCCAAATACAAACTCTAAATTTACGAAAATACAAAGGAACATCTAACCGCAAACAGTCTTTTAATTATTCTTGATTCTTCGCTCGTTTTGATTTGACAGAGGGCAGCAAGCATAGCAGCAGTGTAACCGGCTTGATTGGCTCGATCTGCATTTAGTTCATCTATTCCCAGCAAGAGTTCGACGATGTCTAGATTTCCGTGAGAAATTGCGTAGTGCAACACAGTGTTGCCCTGACAAAATTGAAATAAACTCACGTAATAAACAATTTTAAGAACGCACTTAATGAATAATTGGAAACCCGGGCTAACAGTCTTTACAGTTACGGCATTTAACATGATACACCGTTATTGTGCTACTTTTATGCATCGCCTCATAAAAAACAAGTTTTTGTGTAGGTTTATGAAGCAGGTAGTAAGGATGTCTTACACTAGCGTCTGTCATGTTGACCACTTTTCTAAGAACTGGAAGTGATGTATCGGCAAGATGAGTGACAAAATCGTCCAAAATGTCTCGAGAAGAGCCCACTCCAGCCGCCACCTCGAACCATTCCCGTTGGACGAGAGAGGTGGCTATTACCTACACGAAATGCAGAGCAAGCAGATTGAAATGAATTCATTCAGTTAAAAGCACAAAAGGAAACTTGGGTTCGACAGACATTATTGTTCAGATTTTTTAACTGCTGCAAACCCAGAACAGCCTTTTGTGAAGCAACACTTCCCAGAAGTAACTTCAACAATCGGCATCAAATCTCGTTCATTGTGGTCAAGATTTATCAGTCACAGGTAAACAAAAAAAGCTTACTCATCTCTAAAATCACTCACCAAATCGTGTTTGTCAACAGATTTTAAATTTTTTAAATGTTTCTCCAGAATGTCGCACGCGTCTAAAACGTCAGATGTGAAATGGTACCTGACAAAGAACACCAAACAATTGAATGATCCTTCTTTCGTAAAACAGGCTAATTCATGCCTATTTTTAATGTGACTCAGCATCATTTGACTCACTGTTGCTCACCTTTTGCAACTGTCTAACTCACTGTCAGTTGCTTCTGTGCCATCTGTAACAGTCATATCAATCGCAGTTGACCTTTCTGGCGTTTCCGGTTCAGATTTTGCCTCCGGTTCTGTCGGCGGATTCTGCACATGTTCACAAAAATGAATTTATAGCTAAATTTTTATGGACGCAGTACATTATCTTACGGGAAAATATGATTTCAAGGTTTAATTTGATGGTACTAAACTTTGTACCTCAATGCTCTCCGCAATTTCGGGCTCTGGTTCTGGGGACGGAGATTTTTTCACAAAATCTTTACTGTAAGTCCACTGCTTTGTTTCCACTACTGGAGTGGGTTTTCGGACATATACCCTTAAAACTTTGGGTGGTGTTTTGACTTCTTCCTCAGATTCGGTTTCTTCTGAGAGATCTTCGTCGTCAGATGTTTCGTCCTCGCTAGAGGAGCTAAGTAGACAAATGGCAGCAAAAGTGAGATATTCAGGCAGATTACAATGCGCAGCATTCTACAAGTTTCCGTTATCGGTGGTTACAGTCCTCAGTTTGTTTCGTACCGGTCCGCACGCTGTCTCTCCACACCAGTCAACAAAGAACAAAAACTATTTTGACCTAACAAACAGTAACGCAACTAAACCATATTGACCGTTTGTTAATATTCGATAATGTTGTTTCAAAATTCAAGTCATTCAAACTTGAAATGTGAATTTCCCATTCAAGGTGCGACAATGAACTTCAGAACGCTCAGGCGTCGTCTACGAGTTAACATACCTTTGTGCTGATACGTATATTGGCCAAGCAGACTTAAAAGATTGGATTTCTAAAAAACTCAGAGGTAGATGCCCACACGAAAATACCCTGAACATGTGGTCAATTCTGATCAATCATAAATATTTGCCACCGCTTGCGATTTCCAATGCCTACAGGTTGCCTAATCGATCACGATATAAGAAAACCTCCCATCACGAAATGTCAGCTAGTTCTCCACACTCCTTTACTCAAATGTAAGATTTGACTCAAAGGCAATGAATTTTTGGCTGATTCGCTGCTTATCGCAATAACTCTTTGTTATTTTCTGCCAACTTTTGTTGTGCTTACGCGTCTGCGTGTGCTGTGTTGCTCCACATCTTGGCTGTCGTCAAAGGTGGTTGTATTTCGAAACATTATTTGATTTAATTCATTGGTTGTTGGTTATTGTTTCTTAAACCACTTCGAAAGACATGCAGTTTTCAATCTATGCCTTTTTACTGTATTTTATTTGATAAAGTAGTACATTCAACACGCGCCATTGTTTAACGCCAGAGTGCCTTTGCTTTATGCATCAATTGCCAAGTACTAACTGGTCCATTATTACGCAAAATACGTCGCCCACTGCATTAGCAGGTAATTCCAAACCCATATTGAATCACACTTCGTGAAAACACGATGTTAACAACGATTTTTCACAAACATTCACAAAGTAACTAACATGAGAACAAATTTATTTATCTTAAAAATAATCTGTGTTGCGAACAAACCTGCAATGTTCACTAAATGCTCAAAACAACTTACTCATCCATCTTTACTCCTTCTGCAAATCTGAGAACTTTTTTCTCACGGACAGGTGTTCCCGGTTTTTTAAGTATTGGTTTTAATTCAAAGTCTGCAAAACATTTTAGATGCAAAAAAAGTTAAATTCCGTTATGTGGAAACTGGTAAGTCATTGCAGGTGGTTGGGAAATAAAAATTATGCATTCAGAAATGAATAAATAATTTAAATTCGTTCTGAGTTCTAGTGTAACTGGCGACCTGTCAGATTGCCAGTTTTGCATGAACTGTTCTACTAGAATTCCGTTTCTTGCAAGTCTGGCACTTTTAACGTCTCAAGTGAAGACAGTGATTTGGAAATGGTGGGTGCAGATGCAAGTATTTTTGATAGCGCTTCCGCTATTCCAAAGTAACAGTGCAGGATCTCCACCCAGCTCAAAATGCGACCTTATGCTTAAAGAGGAATTAAGTATTCATTGGCCGAATATCGATCACTTGGTCTGGTTTAACAAACTTCCTTAAACGAATTTCTCCTTCATTTGCGCCTGTTTTAAACAATTTTATAGATTGATTTAAATATTTTGTTAAATGCAACCTTCAGGGTAAATCCTTCCAATACATACTACACTTCGATATAAATTGTTGTTTGTATGCCTGCTAATGAATGAGCGATGCAAGTGAAAACTACAGAAATAAATTTGCTCAGCTCGGATCTTCGTTTCGTTGTTTCCAATAAATTGTTGGCTGTATACTCTACTACCGTCTGTAACGTGGCATCTTTGAAAGGCCAGCAGAATTACAGCAAGCTGTAAGTGCCTTGCTAGCGAGGGCACTATCACAATGCGCGTAAGGTTACGACAGTTTTTACAGACAAGGAACAGAGTTGCTGCAGAGTTTATTCGAGTAAATGTGTGTTATGTAAAATTGCAGCGTGCTTTTCTAGAAACAAAATCACACTCTTCAGAACGTTCCTTCAAATACATTTTCTGCTGATGTGGTTTGTATCAAGCAGGTTCAAATACAAAAGTAAATAGTAAACATACCTGATTTTGGCAATGGCAGAAGAGAAGTAGGCCTCGAATAGCCTAAATCGTCGTCGTCGCTTTCGTCACTTTCATCTGCTGATGATGATGATTCCCGCATTAACGAAAACGAAGCGCTGATTGGATCAATTTTACCAGAATCAACCTCGTCATCACCGCCACTGCTGGCAGATTCAACGTTCAACGCTGGATTGACGAAGCGTGAAATTTTGGCCTCGTTAGATTGCTTTTCTTGCCACGAATCAGTGAATACATCGAAATTTTCAGCAAGTATATTTTGTTGTTCTTCCAGCAAAGATTGGACCTGTGTGCAACACATAACAGCAAAATCGCAATGTACTAAACGAAAACGATTTAGATGTTTTGCCTCTGTCGCAGCGCATTAACCTGCAGGGCCGACACTGTATACTGTAGATCCAATTGCGGCCTTAAAATGTATCATTAATACAGAAATAATGATTGCTATTGGTTATAAATTTTTTCGGCAACGTCAGTGGTGGGAATTTATCTTTAACTTTCGGCAGTGCCTTCGTGTATGCGTTTGTCACCCAAACTAAAGAAACTTGTCTTTTCTGAATGAGAAAACCACAGTCATTTCTACGCGGCATGCAATGCATCAAGTCATTATATTCGTGCAGGACCGGTCTGCAATACATTAATTTCTTGTACCAAAGTTAAACACTTTCTCCAAAGTTTCATCCTAAAATCTTTCATTACTCTAATTTGGAGCAGCAGAAACACAAAATCCAATCTATAACAGAACTTTGACATTAACGTCTGCTGCGAAACATTACCTTGTCAACATACGAGTCAATTTCTTTATTAGAGGATTTCTCTTCGACATGTTCTGTAGAAGTTGAAACATCAACAAATTTCGGCCTTTCATTTACATCGCACTGCGTGCAACGCGACTCCGTGGCAGTAACGTGTGTGTTTGTCGATGATGACGTTAAGCGTGGAATAATGACGTCAGGGTGCGTTGCACTTTCGACAGTCTCAACAACTAACGTGTTAGTTCCAATATCGGCAGTGGACGGTGGAACATCAGGAACCATTTCGGTGACCATGCTTTGATCCTGTGTGTCTATAGGAACAGTATTCGTACCAGCAGCGACGTACGAAACGCATTCGTCGTCGCCACACGAAGCGTTCCGCATGTTCTCGTAAGAGCACCAACTCCCACTTGCTGTTAGTGTTTGAGCATCCTGAACTTCAGCCAGACGCAAAGAAACAGAAGTGCTCTTACTTTCGAAACATTTGTGTTCTGTTTCTGTTGAAGCATCGACGAAAACCTGACAAGCATCGAACCCACTAGCGGCATCGACTTGTGAAATCAAATCGTCGCTAGATGTCGCTGTGCAAACAGTTGACTTATGAACTGCGTCTGTGCCGACGTTACATGTAGAAACACTGTCAGTTTCGATGGCAGCGTCTTGTTGGCATAGGAGACCCTCACAATCGGTTTGTGCTTCGAATGTGTGTGGGGAATCGGTTTCCACAGCACAGCTTTGAGTGACAACGTGATTGCCAACACCGGCGTGTTTCCAACTTTGTAACCCCTCCGTGGTAGTTTGTACGTGCGACGTCGGCAGCGAGGAAGGCACGGTCATAACCGAGGCATCAGCGCATTCCACACAAACGGTTTCGATGGATTTTTCAACCGCCTGCAAGCATTTACAAAATTTCATTTTCATGCAATTACCCTCTCTTACAGAAGTAGGTACTGTACCACAAACGTTTTTGAGCAAATTGCTTTGTTTGCCAAACAGTGGCTTATCGTGCTTATTTAGATCAGGCAAAGTGCCTTCCACATTTCGAAGTATCAAAATGCCTAATGGTGAAACAAAGGAATGAGATCAGGGGCGTAACGAAGGGGGGAAGGGGGGTGCAACTCCCCGGGCGACGAATCACTGCGGAGGGCGCCGAAAAGTCGCAACAATGTCGCAAGTACTTTTTTCGATACCATACACTTGCTTCCGAAAGACCTCAGTTTCGAACACGGGGACGCCAAACTTGCTTCTTGCCCCGGGAGCCATCTAACCTTGCTACGCCCCTGCGTGAGACACAAGAGTAGAAATGGGCACCGAGCACCGCATGCTGCGCTTTTTACGCGTTAATTATCTGAGGAAGTATCATAAGCAATTCTGAAGTATAACTATTATAACTAAAGAAATGTCAATCCTTGTCACTCAAACCAACCTCGAAAAATGCAAAGTCCCCGCAACCTGTGGTGGACACCCGAAGGATATCAGTTTGCACCTCACGGGAAATTCCCTCATCTGAAGGAGTTTGGCACTTTGCATCAACAAGTGATAAGTACTCGGTATTGGTTTGCCTTTCTTCGAACTGCATGGGTGGGGATGGGAAAATGTCAAACGCAGCGTCGATGTCGCAAGGCTCCACCACGGACGTGAAGTCACGGTGCTGGACAACGTCGCACTCCACAGAGGCGTTCGCAAACTTCCGATCTTCCTTTGAATAACAAACGATGTCCCACACTGAGGAGCTGTCGCCGACTCCAAACGAACGGTACTTGCGCTTCGGGGGCAGCGGAGGAGCTCCGTTTGGGGAGTGAGCGGCGACGTTGCTTGATGAGCGCTGCGGAAGAGGAGACAAGGAACCTGCTTGGCTGTTTTGTTTCGGTGATGCGAGCGACGATTCAGAGGAACGGGTTGAAGAAATCCCGCTGGATGCGGAAACAAGCGAACGAGGAGAGGGGTTTTCCACATCTGCGAAATAATTTTGAGGAATTAATGTTGAAATACTTTCGATAGTGTGCAAATTAAGTTACAATAGCAATTGCAACGTATAAAAATGCTCCCATGTGCAGGGTCGACGAGTTAAAACTAAGTGATAAAATTCTTGGTAAGATTTGCTTTATTAGACTAAAATTATCGGTAAGATTTCCTTTCGTTGACTAAGTAATTGTTCAAGGTAAATTAAAGCAGCTTTAGCTTTTCAAAGCGATCTACCGGAATAAGCCGGAAGCGGGAAAAGTCAAGACCTATACAGAGGAACGTGTAACGCCAATCCTGCTTGCAAATAAGATGTTGATATTACAGCGTATGGTGGCCAATCGATAAACATGGTTAGAAACTACAAGACGATTTTATCTGTGTGGTAACACGTTTGGTGGAATGGAAAAGATGAAAAGCACAGCAAACGTGTCCACTGAACGAAAGAAGCTAAGCCTTTAAGACCATTTCAGCTTTTACTCTCACTCATAAATGCAAGACCCGAAATTGCTGTGCCCACGTAACAAACAAAATTCGAATATTTTGCCCAATAATTTTTCTATTTTTATAGCGAGTTACTCAAAGAAACCTGACAAAATTGCCAAAAATTAGTGAAATTGCTCTTGCTAAGTGCAGATTTTTTAAGGTGTTTTAGGGACCCGATTCGGGTTTCTTGAGTTGAAAATCGGGTCCCTAGAATCAGAGAAAATTAACATCGGGTCCCTAGAATCATAGAAAATCGGGTCCCTAGAATCAGAAACATCAGGTCCCTGTAGGTCTATACCGGGTACCTAACATTTTCCTTTAAAAAAAACCTGGTCTAGTGCATTGTTTTGTTGTTACCTGAGGCATCATCCCTTTCAAAACAAATCTGAAATAATAATGGGGTCTGTGTGTACGGCAGAACCTCTACGAGAGAGGTCGATTGCTTGGAAATATTTGTAAGCGAGATCCGGCAAGGCATAGGATCACCAATTTTCTCACTCATCAACATACCACACTGCGCACCCCCACGTGAATCCCACAAAAAAACGCGGACGCAAGGAGTGCCTGAGTGAAGTATTTTCTATCAGATGACCTCACCTAGACTAACTGCCTTGCATGTCTGAAGAGCACGCTCTGCCCCAAAAATACACTATTTGATCCATAGCTCAAGGTCTGCCGGGCGTCACAACCGCAGGTCGGTAGGTTTTGGAATGGTGATGGCTAAGAGCGTTTCAGTTTCCCAAAATAACAAAATTCCGAACTGCAGCCCACCGCCCGTAATTAAGCTTCATGCCGAAGACTTAGGAGTCAGGACGGCACCCTACGGTGACTAGAGATAGTAGCATTTTATGCTATGTTGTCATAAACTATAGATTCTAGCTCTGTAAACCTTCGTATACGATAACGATTCGACCTTTAATTTAAGTCACTGCTGTTATGTTTGCGTACCGAGAGGGTTGTGTTTCTCAGTATATACAATATCCTTGGTGTGTAGCTTTGTTACATGTCGGAGTTCATCAAGCTAACAGCATTGAAAAGAGAAAGTGCTTTACTTTCACCTGTGATTTTCATTTGTTACAAAATTTCCACAAGCTATATCGACATAGTCGCATATAAGCATAAAATGCTAATAGCTGCATGGTGATATCATGTAAACAATAAAACAGTTTCTCTCAAAACCGATCACTCATTTGCCTTGTTTTGATGGCATTTCTCCTTTTTGGTAAAAAAACATGCATGAATAAATGCAAGAGCCGAGAATATTATGGGCATTAAACAAACCTGCACTTGATATATCAACACTTACCCAAAGCGCCGTTTTCTTCCTTGGCATTCCCATCACAGTCAACTGCAAAACGCTGCGTAGCACTTGGATCTACGTTGGCAAGTTCACTGAGTAATCGTTTCTTTTCTTGTTGGAGGACTGAAATTCTTACCTCGAGAACTGGTATCGTTTTCACCTGAACGTCAGTAATGTCTCTTAAGCCGTTAAAATGCATGGCCCGAATGGGATATTTGCTAATAGCGATTATTTCATGCGCAAATAAAATTAAATGCACTTTAGTTCCAGATGAACGTCTAGTACAACATGCGCTTGAAGCACCTTACAGTATAATCTGGTTCCAAAATAAAGACTCAAGAACATAAAGATGTGCTAATACTGCAAGCGTCGGCTAGGGAATTTTTAAAGACAAAGCTTGGCACAGAGATTTCTTTGAAAATCGAAGCATGTCATTCAAAATACCTATGATGCGCTGCTGCTTATTGCCTTAAAACAAAAAGTGCACTACTACTTAATCGCAGCTTCAGAGGGGTAGCAGTCGTAACACTGCTGTGGCTTGAAATGAAAAAAACTTTTTCCCAAAAGTACATTTTCGTAATTTTTTCACTCAGTTTCCAAAACTACTATAGTTTGGCGCCATCTAGCTACAACTTTAACGTAACAGTTTCGTAATGTGCATTATAGCTAGAGTAGGTGATCCAATCTTCGAATATAATCTGTAAGTTCCCGAGAGGTGTGAGCTCCATTTTACTCCGCCAATCTAGCTTCTTCAATGTCGTGTACCAATGTTGTATATCAGACTTAAATTGAACTAAACGTTTTTTGAAGCGAGACTTGCAACGATAGATAAGTAGAGGGCAAAGACGGTTTTCGCTTGAATAAAGTAAATAGCAATTTACAATTTTTGACGATTGTTTCTTTACATCTTGAAAAACACTGTTTGGAAAAGTTCACAAAGAAGAAGCCATGCTGCATCCAAGAAAATATTAAGTTCTGCTTAATTGCAAACCTAAGCTGAAACCCGAGGCAAACGTGCTCACTCGCACATGTCTGGTATTTTAACTATTTCAATCTGCGTGCAAAACGTTTGAAATTTTGACATGATCAGTAGACTACCTGCTGCTCTAGTTCGCGCAGTCGCGTCAGCGCCGCAGCCATCTGCTCCCTGACAATCTGTAGTTGCTGGGGGGTAACTTGATTGCTTCCCAGCAAGTTGCTAAGACTGTTGGGAGTCGCGCTCCCGCTGGACGATCCAGGACTTGTGCTTCCTCGTCGCTGGAAGAGGGTTTTGACAAGCAGTTAATTTAACATAATGCTTGACAAAAATCCAACTTTGCAAAAAGCATTTATAAAAAACATTAAATCAAGTTTTGTCATGCGCAAACAGGTAGGCTGAAAAAGTTTCTGAAGGTGCAAAATAACGAGTCATTTGTTTAGTATGAACGGTGGAGACAATTGATACGAACTAACCTCTTGACAAAAGGATTATTTCTTTTCAAAACTTAATAAAGAAACGCGTAAAGAGGTCACCTTCATTGTTTTGTTCGCTGGGACTACTGGCTTGTAAACAAGTTCTTTTTAACCGTTGCAGCAATTTCAACGGTCAAGTCGGTGAAACAAAAGTTAAGTTATGACAAAGCGAAATAGCTTACCGCTGTGTACCCATTGGGGTGAATTACTTGTGGTGGATGACTATAAGCACCTTGCTCCCCAGGCTTGCTCCTCTTCGAGCGAAAAGACCTTTCAAACAATAACGCAGATCAGAAATTTTCCTTTATACGTGACAAATCGCGGATGATACGAAAACTTTAGTGGATCGTAGACTTCGGCACGAGAAGCACAGTTATTTGGCATAAGTTGCAGCGCGAAAGCGTGAAAAGTGAACTTATGAAACACTTACTGGGGTACTTCGTGGAAAACTACCGACGTAAAACTCTTCACATCTGGTGATTTTAGGAAAATGAGGCGCACGTACCATTTCTAAGAGCTCTAAATTTTTCACATTTCTTAGACTTTAAATATTCTACCACCGTCGAGTTAAAAAAATTAAATTGAGAAATTAAAAAGATGTTTCATGAATCAATGTCGGAACTGCCCTTGCGCTTCCAAAGGTGGTTGTTCCGGAGCCTACGATACTTGGGCTTACAAACCTATAAAATGGTTTTCCATTATTCAACTTGGTAACATTTTGAGTCTGGCTGAAGGAGCCGAGAACTGCATATATCAACCAATCAGAAGGAGCCCATTGTTGACTACTTCCCCCGAACCAATGTAANCAACGTTTCGCAAGAAAACAACGCTTGTAGAATCTATACCCTGTAAAGCAGCGATTCCCAACCACGGGTTCCCGAACCCCTGGAGGTCCGAAACAGGATTTTCGGGGGTCTGAAATGCGATTTTTGTGTGTGACTTTGTATATGTTCTTGGATGTACATTTTTACAATCAAACCAAGGTTTACGAAAAACTTGCTGTTACTAAAAACAACATTATCCAACCAAATTATTCCAGTTAGCGTTACCAATTTAACAGTTGAAATTGCAAAATGCGTGCATTGCTATTTCTGCTTCACGCTGTAGTTACCATGCAGAAGATGGCGGGTGATGCGATTGTAAGCGCATTGTGACGTTTAACTATTCATAGCGAAATTGTTGTTTGATGCTACAGAGCTCGAAAGTTTCTGATGTTCAACCATGCGAAGTTACCCAAGAAATGTGTACAAAAACACTGCCTATTCTAGAGCTCTATGCAACAAGATATTTGTGCAAATGTGGATTTTCCTCTCCAATTCATTTGACAAACAAGTTTCGTTCTTGTTTGAATCCCTCTAACGATTTGTGCGTGGCTCTGAGTAATTGCTTGCCAAGGTATGAGCCGATAATTTCTATGCACAAAAGGTGATTAGCCTACTGCAAAACAGTGTTTTCTGTTGTACTGTCAATATGTATTATGAGTAGTAATTTTGAAAATTAAGATGCTGCAAAATCATGCTTTTTTCATAACGAGAGTTGCGAGCGTTACTTCTAATTTTACTAAAGGGGTTCCAGCTTCAAAAAAGTTGGGAACCTATGTTGTAAAGCTTAACCACTTGTGAACCACAAGCAAATGGTAGCACAAAAGCAGAAAATCTCCAAACAAAAATCGCACTTCATAGCCAGCTTCCTTCTGAGAAAAAATTTTTTTAAATGGCTTCATGCGCGCGTCCCAATTTCGTAAAAATCGTCTTACACCACAAATGTGATTAACGGTGATTTGAAAAGCACTTGACCCACACTAAATCACAATTAAACTTAACCAAAGTTGTGGCACATATTGAAATATGCTTTGACAACAGTGCCAAAGATATAACACTACCATTTGCAAAGAAATTAATGGGATTTACAAAAAAATGCTTTCCACTCTGGTCACGTTAACGTTTCAGTTTTTAGCACTTTTTGTGCTTGGGCAGAAAGCCCGCAGAGAAAAACAAAAACCATTGTGGGTTGAAAAAATGCGTTTTAAAAACGGCTTTCCCTAATGAAAATCCGATTGAAACTGTGTGATTGCGCGTACCTTTCAAATAACTGCAGCCGTGTTTACTAGTAAATATCACAAATTCACTGCGAGAAAAAAAAACATTTGGCAGGCCATTATAATAATTGGAACAGTTCGCGGATGGACGATAATTGGAACACCTAAATGGCAACAATATTTTTTCCAAAACCAAAGTTTCTTTTTTACATAAAAATATGACATTTGCCACAAATAAGTCAGCAGTACGTAATGAAACAAAAAATTAACGGAGTTACAGACTTTTCGTTTTAACGGAATGTGTAAAGGTCAGTGTTACACAACAGATAAAATGAGTTGACTGATGGTAGTAACCACGTGATGGAAGTAATATAAAACAGTGCTCCAAATCTTGGATGTACATTTCAATTCGATGTATCCAAAGGCACGGAAAACTAACCTCAGTTTCAATCTGCGCAGACCAGGGAGCCAAAGAATTGCTTTTCGGACCACTAAATTACACAAAACTTCGGACGTTTTTGCGCATGGAAGGCACGGTTAAAATGCAAGGTTTCCCATTTCCCTGGCCGAGAAAAGCACAGGATATCATCTCCCAGGGGTGAAGAAATATGTTTTAAAATCGAATAGAAATCATGAATATTTAATGCACACATATTTCCACGACTAAAATCTCAGCGAAACATTTATGTGGCAGAACTCACCAGCAGGGCATCGTGGAATCGACGCTATAACAGCAGGTTATTTACGATAAATAGATAATCAGCTAAGCCTGTCAATTTTTATTAGCAGCACAGTCAAAATATTCCTCCGTCGTTTGGTCTGAACGCAGCATTCACGTTGCATGCACAAAATCCGCAGTCTAACAGCTATGATAGTTTCGTTATTTTGATTTTACAACAACTTTAGTGCGATGAAATGACAATAGTGACAGGATTGCGAACCTGTATTGACAATGCACCAGCGACAAAACTGTTAAGTTTTCTTTTCCAGCGAACTCCACGGTTTAACGCCACCTTGGGAACGACATGCATGCTTCACAGTTAGAACATCTAACAAAATAATTTTTATTTCATGTACGGCATGCAATGTCCAGTTTTGGTTAAACCACACTGAAACAGATACGTTTCCGCCCGCAACACATCTCGGTTAACTGCCATCAGCAACCCGTTGATAAACTTCGCTCTGAATAGATTTTCCTCAGTTTATTGGCAGCATATGCATTTGTTACAATTAATTCTAACCAGTGAAAATGCTCTGAGACAGCGTGAAGGAAACATGTCTGTCTTGACAACATCCGCTCGGCTCTCTTCCGTAATCGTAACGCAACACCGCTACCTGCAGTAACGCTATGAACTGTTGTGTGGAATTAATCGTTGTCAGCACCTAAAGCCTGGGGGCGGCATTGAAATACATTGCCCTAAAAAATTGTGACAATGATTGTTTGCACATGGCCACAGGCCAGAAATTGCGATTGTGACAGCCAAACTAGTGCGAACAAAACAATGGTAAAAACAAAACTAAAACTCGGGTGAAAATTGTATCGCTAGCCCAAAACCGCAAGGCTCATTTGTTCATCCCTTACCACATCTGTATTGCTGAGATCGAAGTAGATACTTACAATTAACAATTAATGAGTTCGTGTAATTTTGTTTGAAGTCTGACTACTCTGACGAGGCGAACAACCTGAGGGACGCTTTAACTACGGCCTGCATTTTTCTTTTTACCTTGAGAATTTGTGCTAGTTAAAGATAGCACAAACGTTACAAAAACGCTTTGTCGAGTGTTGTGAAAGATGGCTACATTCTGTTTGTGATGTCAAAATTTTCCTAAAATGGAAATTATTAAACCAGAAACCCACTTGCAGCCTACGTAGCTTTTGAAATTCATAAAAAATTGCTGACAAAATGAGAAACATGATGAAACGCTGCACGAGTTTACAGGAAATTAGACTGAAATGCCGCAAAAGACGTGAAATGTAGAAGCGGCAAATCGCACAGTAACAAACTTTATATTTAATAAGTGTTTAAACAGTAATGTGAAGCACATCGCTGAAAACCAAACCCTTCTTAACCTATGAAAAAGACTGAATTTTCTTTCGTGTAATATTTTAGAAATAGCAAATTTTAACCAACCGAAGCTCAGTCATAATTAACACATTTAATCTAGATGAGTTTTAAAAACTTTCCTTACTTGACACAAGAATGTATACTTTCAGCAAAAAAATGCATCAGTCAGTCCTTGCGTTCTTTCACCGCACTAGCATTCTGCCTAGTATTTCTGGAAACACTACCAATTCTAACCGATCAAAGCCGACTGCAGTGCTGAACTCTGTGAAGGATACTCTCTGACACAGGAACACATTGAAATGCACCCAAACAAAAGCTTGTGGTTTCGTTGTCCATCGGTTTTTGTTTGCCAAGCCACCTGCTTCGACTCAACGTAGCCTACAAACTTCAATAGCATAAGTAAAAATATAAGTAGACTCTGGTGTCATGTTGCGCATCGATCCAAAACACAGACTGACATGCATCAACCTTTTAATAGCTCTGCAGATCCTGACAGAACAATCAACGCCTCCCGCCTGCTGCCTATATGCAGCAGCGGTCTTATCAACAGCACCAATCCTTTTTCACAAGGTGCTTGACGCTTGCCTTCCTGCAACCCTCCCAGGTGAGAAACACTGCGACATCCACGCAGTCAGGTTTCTGCGCAACGATTTGCACTGTGCTCAGCGACAAGCGTTGACCGGCACTCTGTTAAATCTCAGCAAAACGAAACTTGCCTTAGCCGAATAAAAGTTATAACCGCGAAGGCAGTCTGCTTGCGAATACAAGTAAGCAAAACATTGCCATAAAGCGGCTCAACCGCAAAAAGCATCAACTGATTTTACATGTTGCTAAAAAACTGAATAAAATCAGTTTTATACTTTTCTGTACTTTACGCAAAAGAAAAACTGTAATTAGGTGAGGTTGAAATGTGGTAATTCGACATTCCACGTCGCTTTGACGTAAGACTTTCACTCATTTAAACAATTTTGAAAACTTCGAAGTGGTTTCCAAACCCAAAACTCCAGATTGATGCAGCTAGTGTTTTTCAACGTCTTTTCAGTAAAAAAGAAAATTTTGATAAACATCCATGTAGGCACTTGCAAAGTACTTACAATAATAGTCAGTGACATTCTCGTGAGACAAATAGCCGAAGATGCGCTTCCTGCCTTCAACCATATTTGAAAACGTGTGTGCCGAGACAGTTTTTATGTGTGCTGCCAATATTTTGGAATATGCGGGACACGTATGCTGGAAACAACAATTGCTTTCAGCCCTAAGTTTTAAATCTATGCTATTTTAGCGCCGCTAGCGGATCTTAAACAGCATGGCCGTCACGTGACTGGATTGTGCAATTAATTCCTGAAATTGACTTTGTTTTTCCGGTTGGAAAGATGGAGCGAAGTGGTAACAGCCTTACGGCACTAAGGATTCAAAATTGTTTTATAAATTGACTCGTAGGCATTAAACATTTAGAAAATCACGAGATACTGTTTGCTTATTTTGCCAAAGTTTTGTGGTAAAGAAATAAACCTTGCTGACAGAAGTGAAACCTCATTGATTTGCTAGCTTATCAGTTTACTCCAGCTGATCAATAAATAAATAGTCACGTATTTTGTAGGTTTGAGTGCTTGGAAATAAATACATTTTTTGTAGTAATAAGCACCACTGCTTGTTAAAGAAAGTCTGTTGACATTGTCGACTATCAAATCTGTTTTTCTTTATGCTGGCTAGGTTTGCAAAAAACAAAGTCATGAAAAAATACTTTGACAAAACTAGACCATCGAAACCAAAAGTAGCACCTGAAAAGGGCATACTATATCAGGAGAGAATATAAGGAAGATTGCATCAAGTATGGTTTTTTGCTTCTGGAACTGAGGATTACCAACAGCCTTCGTACATTATCTGCAATACTACTTGACGATGCTCTTGTTCCAAGCAAACGAAGCAGACACTTTTAAAAAAGGATACTTTGAGAATCTCCTGTCACAAAAAGTAAAACAAGCAAAGCGACTTGTCAACTATCTCAAGTTGCCAGAAAAGGGCTTGTTTGCAAGCTGCAAAGACGCTCAATTGTTGGCTAAACCAAAAAAAGCGCATACTGACTCAGGATCAGTTATTGCACCAGCAATAGCCATTATTGTTAAAGCTATGCTTGGAACGTATGCCATAAAGTGAGCAAAGTTTCATTATCAAAACAAATGATGCAATCTTACGACGACTTGAAAAGTTATCTTCGGACACAAAAGATTAAGTTCGTAAATAGTTCGATACAGAAGATCAATGCTATGTCTTCTACAAGTGGACAAATCTACTGATAGTCCCGAAAAAGCTCACTTTATTTCGCACATTCGATTCATAAAACATGCGCAATTTCGTAAACCAGTGTTTGTTTTGCAAAAAATTGAAAAATACAACTAGTGGAGAGGGTATATTCGAGTTGGTGAATGCAAACATTTTGTTTTTAAAGTTGCAGTGCATGAACTGTATTAGTGTTTGTACCCATGGCTGTCCATCTACGCAAGCAAAAAAAATAAAGGATTTGTTATGTAGGTTCGCCAAAGTAATCCTCTCGTGGTCATACTGCATTGTATGATTCACAAAAAAGTCCCCGTCTCCAAAGCTTTGCCAACAAATTTGTATTCAGTTATGAGCTCCGTTATTCAAACGGTAAACTCTATGAAATCTCGACCTCTTCAAAGTCCACTTTTATAATTGTAAAGTGATGGATTCGGAATACCGATTATTGTTGCAGCATACAGAAGTTCGTTTGCTTTCGAAAGGAACAGTTTTAAAGCGAATGTGCCAACTGAAAGTTAATATTACTTCTTTCGTAGAAAGTAAAAAAGACTTTGGATGTTCTATTCATGATAAACTTAGTGGTTGAAAATTAATTTTGTTTCAGATTTGTTTGACAAACCGAATAGTTTAAGCGCAAGTTTACAAAGGCCATTCGAAATTATAATTCAGGAATAACTTCATTTGACGAAACATTGATATTGCAGAAAAAAATTTCAAATGATATTTTCGATGCGTTTTTTAATGTTAATGAATCTCCGTTGAAAATGAGGGTTATTCCAGAAAGAATGAACACACTGACTAGTCTGCAGTTGTATCACTTCAAAAATATTTCCAAAAATTAGGCGTAAATGACTACAAATGGGTAAATCAATTTGGAAGAAAAAGAAAATACCAATCTATGTACCGAAGAAAAACAATTCATTGACTTACGAAACATTTTCTATCAATCAACATTTGCGCAAGAGATTAGAGATGAGCTTTGGCTGTCCACAAAGGATTCTTATCCATCGACCTGCTCCAAAGCTGTCAAATTTATCTTGCCATTTGCATCTCCATGGCTTTGCGAGTATGGATTTTTAGCACTGACTGAAATTGAGGTAGAAAAAGAGACTTTTTGGTATTGACGATGAAATGCGAGTTTGACTGACCTCACAGCAGCCTCGCATCAGTTTCATAAGCTCTCGAAAGCAAACACAGCCATCGCATTAAAGAATTAAATTCTTAAACATACTTACTGTATTAATTGCGTGAAACTGTGCCTCGAAAATGTTCAGATTATTGTAGGGTTCCCCAGGGTTAAATGCATTAAGCACCACTGCTCTAAGCGGAAGAGATTTCGCATGTTACCCGGCTCGAACAATGACAACTGCCTCCTTTGTCATGCGTTAATGGTCGTGTGTCCCGGTGGGTAATAACAGCAGTGACACGACATTCGCGGAATCGTCATAATTCACGCGGTTGCAGAGAAGCAGATCGCAACACGGCCGGTCTCGCTGTCCGTTTTCCAGCACAGCTCTGGCATTAAATGACTTTGGCAACAAGACTGCGTTGTTGAACGTCAACGAAAAACATCCTATAATTAACACATTGAGAAAGCTTTGCTCTAGGAAAACCGATTTTTGTTATTAGCAACCAAACCAACTTCTGTGGAAACCTTAAGCCATAGAGTAGATGATGAACGTAGAAACGCCTGCACTACGTTTTTAGTCATTGCACCTGCAAGTACTACTGAGATTTATACGTTTTCCATTCTTGATGAGTAGCGTACTCCGACAAATTTCTGGTGCCATGTTTTCCCAAAGAAATCATCTCTTAGAGAATGAACATTTTTTGCAACCCGCTGTTTTAGATGCGTACCGCGTACACTCAAGACTTGTCAAAAGTTCTTTGGATTTACCACAAACATTTGGTACAGTGTTAAGGTAGAATATTTCTTCGAAAATAAAAGCTTTTGAGTTTATAGATATACAGTGTCAGTATATTGTGTCTCGAAAGTTGCGTATCAGGCATAAGATGGTAGTGAGACAGGGGGTAATGATACCTTGTCTTGTGTACTCAACAGCATGCCCACCGTGTAGAAATCAACAGTGTTACCATGACTGACAAATCAAAAAGTTTTGATTTTTATGTATAAGAAACATTAGCTGTCGCGAAAGACAACCAAGTGCATCTGCAGCTCCAAACAATTCATCAGCAATGTTGTAACAACCCCGATATACCATTCACTGAAAAATTGTGTACCTTGTACGTTTAAACTCAAGAGACAAGAGTAAGATTTTAGTCGAAAGGGACGCAAAATTATATCGGTAGGTCCAACTTTCGCTGAATGCTTTCATTTGTTAATTTTGATTCAGCCTTAGCCCTAGGATAATTCACAGCGCCGTTCTTCGCTATCGACAGTAAGGGTTACCACAGGGATGCTTTTGCTGTGCCAGAATGACTTCAAGTTCGAGTTGTAGTCCACCTAGAAGAGACCAGATGGCAATTATCTGGCTTTGAGCTCAGCAAGACAGTGCGAAAAATCTCACGTATCATCCTCTACAATAAATACTTTTTTCTGTTCTAATATTATAGGTTAATGATAAAACAACTGTTTCGTAAAACTAGCTATCTGAACGTAAAGGCAATCACGCCTGGTTGATTTTGTGCAAATGTCCTTCCCTCTTTACGACGAAATGCAGAGCAAAGCTCACATTCGAATTTCGTTTCTTACCAATGTAATAAGCAAATGCTTCTCGTACGAATTAAACGAAAACAGCTACAGTCTAGAAAACAAGGTGACTTTCAAAAAAATGTTAGGCAGTTTCCAGTGAGCGTTTGAAATTGAAAGGGTGTTGACAAGGTACAAACTATGATGAATATATCAAGAAAAAGGAATAAGTCATGTGGTTCCTGCGCTTGTTGACAAATATAAATAGATCGTTATTCGGGACCGATTCGGGCGTTTTTCGCTTCCAACCAACCTATTTTTTCAAAAGGGTAGTACATGGCAGCAATGTTACTAACGCATTAACAAAACAGAATCAAATGCAAAAACAAAACGATGCCAAAGCTCTGTAGGTCAAGTTACAGCATTCTTATGTACCAATGTACCAACTACCAACATAACGGAATACTGATGGAGGCCATCCGTTTTTACGTCAAGAGGTCCTGCCATCTTCAAGATTAAATTTGCAAAGCGTTCGTCGCGAGGTGATTTCTAAACCTCACGAACCTTAAACTCCAATCTCAACGCAAGTATTATATTTTCTGCTTTAAACTCGTGGGCGTTGTTCATGATGACAATAAAGTGATTAGAGTCTAAATTTAGATTTTTAATGGGATTAGTTCTTGTAGCAGAATCGATCTCATCACCCTAACCTAATTTTCAGTTGTACTTCTTTCTCGTTTTGCTTCAGTTCGCAACCTCGAAACTTCACAGCAATGCTGACATTATATTTTGTTCCGTTTTTATGAAAACTGCCCAACTGGACCACAACAGCACCATTGATTCATTTTTCATACCCATTTTTCCTCTGGGGAGGATCGGGGTAATTAACCCCCAGTTTGGGAACCACTGTCCTAGGGGTACATTTGCCTGTCCGAATGGGTATATTTGAGGTTAGCAATAGAAGCGAAATGTATATTTACATATCTTATATTTCCAATTATTTACACATATATCAGTGAATATTATTCTCAAAAGCCGTTATATGCCTATTGCTAAATATATCTACGATTAATCATGCTAAAATATTTTGTCATAAGAACTTTTTGGCGTACATGTTCATCTGTCAATGCTGAAGGGGCACATGGTCAGAGAAAGGTTGGGAACCACTGACGTAGACGAACCACCGTAGCTGAGATCTCTCTATTCAAAGAAGTGTCTCGGCATTCAGAGTTCTACGAATTCCACAGCTGTGCAGTTTGTCGTGAAGTGTCACACTATAAACTCTTCGGAAAAATGCTATCGCCCCGCTAGTACTTGAGTCTTGAGATATACTCTTTCAGTCAAAACCCAAGATTCATGACCGTAGGTAAGGGTCAGAAAAGAGACCAATTCAAAAGCCAAACGTTTTGTGGTTGATTGAAAGCTTCCGTTTTGTCACTACCGAACGATAAATCTCTCCAGAACCGCGTTATTCTTACCAACCCGTTTAATCTCCTTGTTCTGTCTTCCATCACTAGTAAATACCACCTCAAAGTACTTGAACTTCTCCACATCTTGCAGTGTATTTCCACTTATTTGCAGTGTGCACTTCTTTCTGGAGATATATAATACCTCGGTCTTTTCCGTCAGTGTTAATTTTCATTCCGGCTTGATCGCACGCAGCAGAAAACCGTCAAATGCATGTTGAAGACACTGTTCAGAGAATGCAAGCAGCACCAAATCGTCCGCAAAAAGCAAACGTTTAAATCCTGCAGTTCCAGTAGTGACACCCTCTTTGACTCCACTGTTACTGTCTATCCAATTCATATAGACTACATGAAGAGGAGTGGTGACAGAACACAGTCTTGTCGGAGTCAAACACCCACGGCGAACGATTGTGATTTAACTCTGCCGACACAGACTTCTGAGCACGAATATAGTGACTTGACAGCCAGTAACAGACGGCCGTCAGCGCCGTGCTCCCGCAGCACTCCACAAAGCATTTCACGAGGGACCAGGTCGTATGCTTTTTCGAGGTCGACAAAACATGCGTTGACATCTTTTGGCTTCTCCCTAGATTTCTCGAAAATTAGCTGGAGAGTGAGAATTTGCTTTGAAGCACTACTGCCAGGACGGCAAATGCACTGGGTATCCTCCAGTTTTGGTTCAATTGTTTCGCGGCATCATTTTTCAAGGAACTTGGCATACACTTTTCCAGGGAGGCAAAGGAGAAAGATGACCCGGTAGTTAATGCGAGTATGGGGATCATCCCCCCCTTTGCCAATCTTTCTATGCCCTTCCACAACACTAGCCCACTTAATACGAGTCAGCTAAAGAACTTGGCTTTGTGCATTTAAGTTCGGAAGCCTTTCCAGCCTACAGTGTTATGACAGCCAGCAAGTGTTGCGATCGGAAAGCCCGAGCGGCATGTGCGCAAAGCTTCACACTGTGCCAGCAAGCAACAATAGAGATCACGCGCCGCGATCACTCTATTATTGCTTGTTCGTTCCACGTATATATGGGTGTTGTTCTTCGCGCACATTCAGTTCGTGGTGAACCGCGCATTCAGCGCAACGGCAGCGGAAAGGATGTAACGGAAGACTTGGACTACAGTGCGTTTGCATGCGGATCCACAAAACACATTTTCACGACTGGATTTGAAGCTGAAGAAAAATATGATTGATCAAATAAAGAATGAAAGTAATGTGTGAAAAAGATCTACTGAAAGCATTCCTTTCACAGTAAAAAATCAGACGGTTTATGGTGTTTGCAGTGTGTAAACTCGCCTACTGATCAGGTATCTTCAGCTCTTTTTCAAATAGAAGCTGTGAACAGGCTATGAACAATGAAAAGTCAGTTAACCAACCCGAACAATTCTCAAAAGTTTTTTAAGAGCGTTTTGTTGTCCACGTTTTTCTATAGGCAACGATACATACTTGTGCTGAACTTGTACAAATTTTACGTCTGCGATCAACATCGTGACCGTAGACCCACACTGCGAGCTGCAGTGCTTACCTGTACTGTTCTCTAGCGCCACCCAACGTTTACAAAACAAAAAGCAGATCAGAAATAAACACCTGCGAAGAGTAATCAGCAAATTATATTTTGTCCTCCTTTTTGCCTTGGATTATTATGAATTCAGTGAAGAAGTTTCCATGTGATGTACTTTTTAGTTTGAGGAATTCAGATGTTTGTTTTTGTACCCAGAGAGTTTAAACGACGGCAAAATTGAAAAAATATTGAAGAAAAAAGACGAAAAGCAAGAAGCATTCATCCACACTTCCTAACAAGAAGAAGCAGTGACTACGAACAATGACATAGGCTAATTGGGCTGTTAAAAATTTCTACATGGTAACTTCAATACTGTACTCAACAAAGATCAATTCGTCCACTTGTAGCCAGGTTATCGCAACACGTTGGTCCTGAACAATATGAACTGAACACGGAAGCAATAATGGGTGGCATTTACAGGACAGATGTTTTATTTGCCAAACGTGTCGCTGCGCACTTTTGTCGCATACCTGTCACTGCCTGGTTACATTTTAGCTTGATATATATTTAGCGCTTGCCAAGGAAGCTGCTACACTTTTGTTTGCAGAAGCGCATCCATATCCATTTCAAAGCCAGAGTTGCTGACAGCTCGAGATGCCCAGCTGGACAAGCATTCCCAGATATCGGAGTTTGATGAGAAAAGCGCAGCGCCTTGAAATATCATTATGAATTAAGCCCCAGAAAGTCTCCTTGCGACAAGTCTGCGTACACGCACTATGCATCAAGCACATTCTAGTCGAATGAGATAAAAAACGCTTGTTATGTAGTCACAAAGTGTGATTGTTGAGATGCGAAAAATGCCAGTCTTTTCAAACATTTCGTTTCATCTTGCCTTTTTTCATATAAAACCAACAAAACAGTTGTCTGGTTCTACACGTCTTTACGTCTACGTAAAAGCTATGAGAAAAAGCAACGAAACAGTAATTTTTTTTAGAAAACCTAAGTTTTCTGTTTTATAACTTTTATTCAAGACATATCGTTTAGGTTTCCAATGACAACACCTTGAGCTTTGCTTGTTCTTGAAGGAATTCATACAAGGTGCTGCTGCCACTGCCTCTGTTCGCACCTAGCATCGTCCAAACGTTTTCAGATCAAAATTGAAATCATGTACTTATGTCTATACGACACCAAAAACCGGCAAATTTATTGCAAAAATTTGGCATCATCTGTACTTCTGCTTGTAAACTTGTGACAAGCATTTAAAGACAACAAACGTGTTGGCTAAAAGACCTCAGACTTCAGCTTTTTCATCAAAGCGTTATTAAATTTCCACAGCAGGTTTTTTGGCCAACGTTAAATTCAGTGGTTCTGTTGTAGCCGGAAAACGTCTGTCCTCTATACTCAGCTACAGAAAGAAGTTGTTCAGTAATCCAACAGCAATTCAAAACCAAAACTTGTCTGCAGAAAGTCAAACCTGAATGCTTCCAGACGTCTGCGTGTCTCCAACAAAGTGTTTTCAGCGTGTGCAGCGGAATGTGACGTATCCCCATCAATCAAGACCGAGTCTAGACTGTCGCTTGACGGTCCGCCAGCCAACCTGGGTACATCAGGGGCACAGTTCAATTATAACTGCACTTTGTGCTGGTGTTACATGTACAAGCAAAGAAACAAGTAGGAATCTCTCAACTTTTAAAACACGATAAATTGTCGCTATTTGGGTGCAGAAAAAGTGCCAAAAGCACTCGGTGCAAGCAGTACGCTAACGCGATTTTTCCACTTTTGGCAGTAACAGCAAACACCACCTGCTGCACATAAGAAAAGTAATCCACATTGATTTCAAATCATTTGCATCAACTATGTGGGAGACTTTAAAAATATTTCAGAATATTACAGCGTTGCACATCTCCAAGAACCAAATGCTATGAGTTGCTCAAATCTATTTGCAATTGCTGTTGCGAAGAAGTTCTTAAATTTGAAAAACTGCAAACGTTCAGGTAGCCCTGCCACGTTTGTTTTTTAAGCCCTTTAAAAATCACAGGAAACCTGTGCAAAAATCTGCACATTTGAAAGAAGTGTTGCGTGGGCAAATTTTCTCAACGCGCAACGTAGTTGAACTTACATTGCCCTTTGAAGCAGATGTGCTCTAGACGTGATGACATCTGATAATTTTCTGACGTTTGCCGCACATAAAGCCAAGTAGATTAAATCAAGATCAGAAACAAGCGTTAGAAGAACTGGAGGACCTTTTACAAGACAAGGAGTTGCAGAAGGTTATTTAATAAATAGTTCCACAATGTATGGGAGATTTCGATCTTTGGCTGTGACCTTTTAAAGATGTTAGTTCGTGGTTTGAGGTTGTACTGCAGATTTTTGTCTCAAAAAGGATTGCTTAAGAAGATGTCATGCAGAGCTATCGAATTTGGCTTTGGCGTTGGTAATCGTAACGTGACCACAGCACATCCAAAATTGCATCACGGAAATTTTTGATGTGCTGTTGTCAGGCTGCGATTACGCATGAAGTGAGGTTAATAACTGCTGACGTGGTTTCTCTACGAAGACATTGCAAATAGCCAACAGCCTTTTAAAGCTTTGAAACAAGCCTTCCAGCAGAACGTGTTTCAAATTTACAACCCATATTTTGACTCTGTATGAATAAAATTTCTGGACTTAGAATGCACAGTAGAGTTGCATGAAATCGATTTCCTAACATACAAATGTGCTGATCGATTCCACTGCGTCATATTTGTGGAGACCAATTACGTTGTGACCCATTAGATCCTTCGACTGTATATCTATTTGTAACACAAAATAAGCGAACCGCAACCGCTTTGTTTGGAGAAAACAAACGCGCCCTTCTATACTATACCCAGNACTTCCAGTCTATTAAAATATTAGAGAAATTTATATGCCGTTCTGCCACCAAAGCACACCGCCTAATATTCGCAAGATTTTATCTCAACTGTGTTTTCATTCCAGTACGTAGGAAATATTAAATTATTTCTGTGGAAGGAGAGGATCCTCGCTTACACATACTGCATGGTGGCATCTGTTTCGTTTGGAAAAAATCTCAATAAATGCCAGTTTACTTGAACATAATGCACTTCATCAAACGTGTGGAGAAACACAGTAACTTTTTCTTACCACCGATGGTGGTAATTTCCAAAACCTAGTGTTTCAAGTAAAGAAGCGTTTCAAGCAAAGAAGCGAGTATAAGGTATGCCTCCGTTTAATATTGCTATAATTTTTGCAAAGCAAGTGTTTTGACATTCACAGAATTTTCTCTTTTTTGCTTCGTTTTCAGTAAACGCGTAAGAATACCAAAACCACCAGCGCAAATGGCGTGCTTTCGTCACACGAACAAACAAACCTTGCTCGCGCAGCATTGTTTTGCGTCACGGCCGCTGTGGATGACGTCCGAGATCTCGGCTTGCGATAGGAAGACGTTCTCCGAAACGTCTGGCCAGTTGCTGAAATCGAGCAAAAGTGCTTTTCACGCATTATTACCAAACGCATCATTGGCTGCAATAGTTGCCTACGCCAAGACTGCTGGGTCACACTTTCAATTTTTCCATTTTGATGTGAATTTGGTTTACAACAGAAGCATCATTGCCAACTAAACTACAGCTTTTACGGTAAACTTTATCAGCTGACAAGGTATATGACCAGATCGAGTACAACCTGTCACGAGTTAGCGCAAATCACACGAAATTCGTGATGGTGAGAGAGGAACAAACCTAAAAAGTTGATTTTTGTAAACGTTGCAGACGTTTCAATCTCCTTGTGAGCACTGAATCGAGGTTGTAATGCAACACCAGCCCTAACCGCAGGTTTAAAAACTTCAACATTTTTGACAAAAATTAATTAAGATATTAATCTGAGTTTGTATCAAGCTCACGTCCCAGCATAAACGCTTTCAGAAAAAAGGCAATGTGCCACTCATTTCTAACACATTTGCAACGCAAAGTTGTCTATATTGCACTTTCGTTATTTGCTTTCACTTTCAAAATAAAGGTTATGGCTGCTTCTATGTAAACTGCGGATGGTGTTTTTAACCAACAAATTCGATGCATGCAACATATGAATTTCGCATTTTTTTCTGAAAGCATGCTTACAAATTTCTTGAATAAAAAGATATCAGAAACAACCGAAGCCGTTCAGCGGAAGTCGTCAAATACAATTTCAAGTCACAAAAGAGCAGATGGCTTGATTTGTTGAGGACGTACCACTCTACGCAGAATTCTACAAACTCGATCACTGGCGGAGCCAGCCCAAAATTCTTTCGGGGGAAAAAATTTGGGATGTTTGATTTTAGACGAGCAACAGTATTTTGTTTGGGATACCGCCTCTCAAAGCACAAAAATGACTAGATCAGTGGTTGTCAAAGTTTTTTTCATATTCCTCCCTTACAAACCCAAACACTGTCAATTCCTCCCCAATAAAAATCACAAACAAGATAATTGCAAAAATTTCACACTGCCCACTGTTAAGATACAACAGACGATTATGAACCAAACAGACTCCTATGACGTTAATCATGGGGGTCCGCAGCAATTTTTCCAGGGGGGCAAAGCCGACATTTTGCTTATCTTTTTGTGGTTGTTGACGATGCAACGCAAATTTACGTAGCCTACACAAATAAGAAAATGTCCAGTGTTACGGCAACAGTTGCATACAGTGCTTTCCTTGTAAGATAACTTTACATCGAGCAAATGTTTGTTTTAGTGAGCATGCATATTTTAAGACTGAGCTAGCAGAATTCTAAATGAATTACAAACTTTGTGAATTTTTATAATAGTGTGAAATCTTATGAAAATACGAACAAACTACACATTTAATTCAAATAGCTTCTGGTTTTTGTGCTTTTCCAATGATTTGGAATGTTGCAAGTGCGCGAGATGAGATTTCACTGCGCAGATGCTCTGGTAGTTTTGCGCATTTGCGCACATTTAGAGGAGCATTGGTTGCAGAAAATACGCTTTATTGGCAGCAATGCTTCTTTTTCACTCATGCTTCTTTACACATAGTTTAAACCAGGGGTGGGCAAACTTGTTCAATGGAAGAGTCATTTGCAGAAAATCAAAAACACTAGCGAGCCGCAAAACCAGTTTATAGTGTTAATACAAATACGGTAAAGAATGCAAGTTTTACATTAAATGATGTACAGTAATTGTCGGTATTAAGTTTTTTTTCATTTCTAGTCCCGGAAAACCTGGACAGTATGTTGTTGAAGCTGTGCGAATTAATTCTCCCAAGTGTTCATTTTTCAGGGTTACGCGGTGGTTTGATTTTGCGAACCTCAATACAGAGAAAAAAAATTCACATCAATATTTTGTGCTATACACAGAAATGAGTTACACTGGTATTTTAAATTCTGCATATTCAGTTTCGGGAACCTGTCGCTAAACATTAAGTGTAGAGTGACATTGACTGAAGATTTTTTTGATAGAGATTTTCTTGCATTTCGGTCAGTTTTTTTCTACAGCAGACAAGTTTGTAACAAACGGTTAGCGAACTGGGCAGCCATCACTGATACATTAACATTGAATGGATTTACAAGGAATGCAAAGCATGGTTTTAACTCTTGGAAATGGTCGCATCTGGCTTGGAACTCCTCCAGTAGTCTTACAATATATTTTGGTATTCTTCCACTTTGTGGTCTGCAAATGCCTCTTCGCGGAAACACCTGGTCCTCCTTCCGACATTGGGAAAATGACAGAATGCTTTTGACAATGCGTGTCTTTGAAAAATTTTAATTCTCTTCTGGCAAGAAAATTAGCCTAACTTGTAGCTAACTTGCGATTTAGGTTCACTGTCGTTGTTATCAAATCGCGCAGACTCCCTGGTGATCAGTGTTCTCTCTGAGGTGCGCAAATGCGCAGAACCACCAGAACATTGGCGCAGTGAAATCTTATTCTTGCGCACTTGCAACATTCCAAATTTGATATCGCATATTTGTCGCATAGCCCCGTCGAAACGTTTCACTGGTTGTGTGTCTCAAAGGTGTCTCAAACACAAATTGCTCCGAGGGCCAAATTAGGACCTATAAAGCAACCGGAGGACCGCATTATGACGCTGACGCAACAATGGCGGTACTTGAACCTTACAAGAAACAGCTTTTACAGTTTATTTCTTGCGAAATGTATCGTGAGTTATAGGAAAATCATTTCTAGCCGCCTCTACGTTCGTTTAAAAAAACTTGTTCACTCGTTGGCGGAGCACTTTTAAACATCGGCGAATAAACTAAAAAACTTAAATGTTGATTATATGAAAATTCCCAAAACGCATCGCG
>JGI24021J15306_10000545_pt1 | contig 29569 bp, 20 predicted proteins | sample Ectturendosymbi1_FD_15306 | JGI IMG/M metagenome (IMG submission 15306) | reverse complement strand
GGCGATTTCAGTAATATTTGGTAGTCAAGTCTGATAACGGCTTCGTTACTGTAAGAGAGATGAAGTATACTTCACAACACTTCTGTGACAAAACAATGGACAACAAAATGGCCTTAAATCGCGAATGCTGTTTCCAAATTGTACAAATTCATGGTGAATAAAGCTTCTTTCGTAGGTTCGGTTATTTTAAGGTATTTTGAAGGACGGATCGAAAGTGCCTCTTAAATTTGTCCAACGGTCTCTAAAAATAGTGCAGTAGAACCTCACCGCATAATCACCACGAAAATACACTAAAACATCGCTTTGTGACTATCTCGGTACTCAGATGAAACACTTGCCGTCTCTCAAATTGTCTTAACGATCACCAAGGTTAAACGTTAAAAAAAACCTGCATATACGCATCATAGCGTAATATATGCACAATACGAAACAAACAACACACATAAATAGTTAAATGTGTATTCGTTTTTTTTACATACAATCACGAGAATATCACCTATTGAATTAAAATATTTCACCTCAAGACGACGACGCTTTTCCCATGCCATAGATTTTCTCGGTAGTTTTCTTTTTGGTGAAGATGGAAGTTTACTTTACGGCTCAGAACTTACAGTAGGAACAGCATCAGATTTTAAGTTGCAACTGAAACTTCATGTCATATCCAAGAAAGACTGCAAACGCCCTGCTTGCTACGAAATCGGAATCTTCAAAGTGTTTTTCGCACAACTTTGGACGTGACTCCGCAACGATTTTCGCCTCCGCAGCCCTGACGTTTACAATGATAATTAGGGCAAGTTTTTGCAACTTTTTTTTACAGCTTCCAACAGCTTCCTAAATACTCAAAATATATATGTAGTTCAATGTTTTGAGCTGTTTCCAGGAATTTTACGTTACAACTTTTTCGATTTTTACATGCAACTTTTACTGCAATTTTTATCAAGTATTGCGCAAAATGCAAAAGTGTAATTAAAAAAAATACTACAAAAATATTTTAGTTTAGTTCTATTCTCTTTGATTGCATGAAACAGAGCTATATGACGGATTAGCTGCGCCTCAATGTTGTCTATAACGAAACACCTGGTTCGCAAGCTAGAAGTTTTACAACCCCAGCCAAGTACCACAGTGCCGAACTCAATTAGAGGTGGAAGTGCGGAAAATCTTGGCTTTTGGCCAAGTCCGCGCAAACGAAAGTAGGTTGTGTCAAGTCTTTCGCAGTCAAATGTGCGCATAAATGCAACTTACTGCGCATAAATGCAACTTTTGTTGGAAATAAATGCAACTTTCTCACTTTTCTACTGCAACAAAAACTTTCCCTAGTGATAATATTTGGTTATTGGTCAATTAACAGCACTCATTCACTTTAACAATAACATAACAGATTGAACATGCAAGCAAATAGTCACTATAAAAGTAACTGGCTAACTGCTAAACAAATTCATGGTCAGCAAGTTAGTCTGTTTACTGACTTGCCCTGCAGTTTACACATAGGCCTAATAAGTACACAAAAGCAAAACTAACAAAAGTTTAACATTTCTACACAAAACATGTATAAATAATACTGTATCAAATCAACTATTCTGGCAGTGTAAATACTGCCATAACGCTACGCAATAAAGACTACCTGTAACTAAAATTCAATCAAGGTCGCCGGTTTCTGACTGCACAACGCAAGAGCGCTTCATCGCATGTTCGAAAAAACGTCGCGTCTATGCATCATCGAGCACAACCGCAAAATCAACGCTTGACCGATTCGCATGTTTGGAAGCCCGTAACCCAGCCATTTTAGCTCGCTGTGCGGAAAAATTTCACAGGCTTGTTCATGTAGAGTAGACATTTTTCATCAATTTTGATCAAAAAATCGGATTTCATGATTTTTGTGTCAGTTGACCTTTGAGGTTTCCCCACAAAAATTTTTTAAGGTTTAGTGGGCGGCTCGTAGCGACTCGGTAAAAGCTAACCGCTAAAAATAGCGTGAGCGGCCCGTGCCATCTCAAGCGCGACACGAAGTCGGGGATTTCCCATGATCCTACGGCAACTCTCTCCGCGCGACAATTTCCCGTGTCACGTTTCGTTTCAACCCGTCTATAGTGACAAAAAATCTCCATGGCATGGGCATTTCCCAAACGTTCGCTGTCACTGAAAATTTTACTAAAGAAACATTTCACACTCAATCCATCTGGGTTCGTTGCTGCATCTGTTTTACTGACTGTGACATTACCCTCTAGATTAGCCACAGCAAAGTTAAGAGCGTATCCACTGTCAATGTTGCTGCTCGAGTTGCTTTCTGCAGTGGTAGGCGGTGACGTTCACCTGGCGTACGGTGACGCAACATTGGCAAAGGAAATTACGTTCCTCATCAAATATGTATGCATTTAAGGAAGCTCCTCGGATGAAAGTTGTGACGAGTAACTCTAGTATACCTGGGCCGCAGCCAGGGCTTCGGAGTCGGAATTTTTTATCTGATTCCCGCTCCGAACTTCAAGTTTTATTGACTCCAACCCCAAGCTGATCAAAATTTTTGAACTCCGACTACTTTTAAGTTTTTTATTGTTATTATTTAGCACTCTGTGAAGCAGTTTTTTTCATCAAAATTTTCTCTAATCCATAACATCTTTCCAAACTTAGAAGTTGAAGTCCTGCAATATAATGTGCTGCAAGAAGTACGCTCATGAATGGGCTACTGAAATGTAGGTGTGAATTAAAGCGTTAAATTCTTAGTTTTCATTTACAATGAACTTATGAACAATCTGAAATATCTACAAAATATAGCACAGCAATATAGCAGAAATTGTAGCATGTTACCAATGTCATACATAACAACAACACTTGCGGTTTAAACAAACTGTAAAGAAACGCGCATTTTGCACTGCATTCAATTTAACTGTGATTATCAAGCGTTGGGGTTTCATGGCTTGGGCCATAGTTTCTTAAAGTAAAGTACCGCTTGATGTGGACATGTCTGTAACAGATGCAGCAAAAATGCACGCTGTATTACTTTTGACATGCAGAACAGCTAGTAGAGACAGCTTGAAAACCTCAGAAAAATTTAACATTGTGTTTCTTGCTCCTAGCGACTCAGACAGTACACAAATGTTTTAAGGACTGAGTCAACTCCAGTAAAGTAAACGCTTGGATGCTGCTCGCAGAAAACACGAAGAACTAATTAAAATGCGCAAAAATCGAAAGTGAAATGACATGATGATTTTGCGATGATGTACATGCAACAAAGAGCAAATACCAATTTCAATTCGGTTTTTCATTTCACCAGTGTCAATGATGCAGTGTCACTCTATAGTAAGCTCAAGCATTGGTTTCAAAAACAAAAGTTGGTTCCACCAAGTTTTCTTTCCTGGACGCTAACAAGGGTAACTTTACCATATGTAAAGCGAAATAGAGTCGCTCACGCAAGCTTGCGTTGGTGAGAGAGCAGTGACAATCTCTACACCCTCTTGAACCATTGGAAGGTAGCCGTTGTTTGGTTTTGCAAACATTTTTTAAAGTGTTGACGAACGACCGATTGTTTCTGCTTCATGCAGTGAATGGAAAAGAGCATTTATAAACCTGGCAGTTGCACCCAGATATTGCGATGCTCCAAGCGACTGCACCTTGATATTTTCAACTTGTCGACATGTTTTTTAAAGTTGAGTTCATCATCATCAGAATCGGTGGACGATGGGGAGACTGAAACGAATTCGTCGTTACCCTGGTCTTCACCAAACCCATGTATCTTGAAAGCTAGATTATTTTGCACTGACCTGTTGCTTTTTATTGGGGATCGCAATAAACAGCGGCTAGCAAAACATTCTTAGGGATGTTTGTTTCTCTCCACTCCATAATTTTCTTCATGTTTTCCGCCACACTGCTGGTCTGTGCTGTGACAGCCACCATAACAAACCTTTACTTTCTTCAAAAAATTCCCGGAGTTAAATCTTCCTGCATCCTTTTGGTTGTTTTAAATATTTTACAGACTAGAACTTCTAAAAAGCTCACTTGATCCCATTGCGTACTACTCAGATTGGCTTGTGGTTTTTCCATGTCAACCAGAATAGATTTAATTCAAGAATGCGCACAAGCGTCAGTATGTCTGAACCTCAACGTGTGGTTTGATCGAGAATTGTAGATTTTCCGCCACGTTACTTGATGATGCGGTCTATCTTGGGCGTTCTGGCAGTGGCTGCAACTTGCTTTTATCAGAAGACTTGCAACTGTCTCACTTCGCAAAGCATCATGTATTGCGAGTTGAAGTGTATGAACACCACACCGCATGTGGTGAATCTCATGACTCGAACCAGAACTTTCACAGTTTTCTCCATCTTTATTTTCCTCATTCAGCTTCTCTATCGAGCTCATCATGCTGGATGCATTGTCGTTAACAAAACATACAACCGCTTCTTTTCTATTTCAAAATCATTTAAAACGTCCAACACAAGCTTTTGTCAAACAACACTTGCATGTTGGTTTCTCGTATCGGTAACTGACAAAGTTGTAGTTATGACCGTGCCGTCTTTAGCAAAATAATGGATGTTTATGGCAAAATAATTTACTCGAACTCTTATGCATGCATCCACTTTCAAGTACACAAATTTTCCAGAAAGTTCTTTTTCCAGGAATGATTTCTGTTTCTTTGTCCCTTCTGTCACCATATTTATAATGTTATGTCTTTATCCAAAGAAATCGAAAACTTTCGTGGCATCTCGCCGTTCAGACTTTGACAGGCAGGTGTGGAAAAATATACGAATTTGTGGACAACCACATCAATTTTTCCTTTACAAAATCTAATTGCACTTATGACAATTTTAACTGTTTCACTTTAAAAAATTTAATGTCACAACTGCCTGATGAAGGCAACCTTGTTCAAGTTGCAAGGACGTATGTGGTTCTTCTATTTTCTTGTGAGATTCTTCAACTTCGTTATAAATATCCAAGTCTCTTCTCTTCAAATGTCGCTTAAAATTACTGACCCTAGACGGTCCGTGTTTACTTTTGATTTAACTTGAATCAAATAACACCTTACTTGGTATTGCTGTAAGCACACCAGAGGACATTGCTGGGGACCTGAACAATAGGACAAATTACAAACAGATCTATATAATTGCTACAGATGGAGAAAATATATTCACAAATTTTAGCACATTTTTAGATTAATTAATATCCTGTGCATTGCACTTTGTAAAGTGCTTTGATGGGTACATGATGCACAGAAACTTTGCTTTTTAGCAGAAAATAAGGCAACGAAACTTCACACCAGTTCAAGGTCAAGAGGTCATCTACAATGTTAGCATAGGTCAAAACTCTGCTTTGATCAACTCACAAAATATAATCGAGAATACCTGAATTTTACAACCATAATCTGAGTGGCCATTTGAATACACTACATGGTATTTTTATGAAAATTTATGCATTTAGCTGTTTTATTTCCGTAAGTGTTTAGATGTGTTGGTTATCATCCAATCTTTGCAAGGCTGGTTGTTTTTGGTTATGTTTTACGTACGTTGCGTAAGTGAGAGGCGTTCGCACGTTCCTCGAATAAATTTTTCAAAACTCTAAACAATCACAGTTATCACCACAGTTGTCATACGTTAAATTGCTTGTTCAACTAGTAATGTTTTTTGCAGAGGCTTTGTGCGCGGACTAGTGTTACTGGGCACAAAAAGAAAGCAGGCGGTGAAGAATTTCAGAAAATTCATGTTACCACATGATGTCTCCATAGAACCCAGTTAGTTAACAAAATGCATGCAGCTTAAAATCCTAATCTTCATAAGGATCAAAGCTCAAGAAGAGAAAATAAAGTATTCTTTTCGGTAATACAGACACAAAGTTGCGATTTCTGCAAACCCACTTTTAATGCTAAAAATAGAAGAAAAAATTTGCCAGTGCTTTGCATTGCCGCCATAAATCACTTTCAAAAATAATCTCTTGGTTTGAAAATATCGTTGTTAAGCTTTTTTCGGTATCTATCAATATGAATCTTTTACAGCACATTATCAGATATTGTATGGTGTTTACAGAGTATAAGTTTAATTTTTAACTTTTTTCAAACACACTAAACAGTAGGGTTCAACTCACTACAAAAACAATTGTGCTTGTTTTCTGCTCCGTAAGCCGTGATAACTGTGCAATGGCAGGAGTACAGTTCGTAAAGAAAGAAAAATTTGAAGAACAGGTAATGGTTGACAAATTTTAAATACCTTATCAAATTTCAAGAAAGGGCGCTGTAGCATAATTTGCGCAAATATTACAGCTTCATTAGGATGCTTACTGCGTCAATACCTTGAAATGGTACCAAGCGGATCGAAAATGCTGTAAACCCGATGCAGTTGCCTTATGCATGCCTCTCCCTAAACCCACCATTGCTGGATAGAGGTCACCAGTATAGATGTCCCTTATGCGGCGAAGTACTTTGATCGAAATACTTTCGCGTCGTATAACTTGAAGCCTTGATTTTCAGAAACAAAATGTTTTAATTAAGCGCTGTTTTTTCAGGTCATTTATGACAGTTCTAGAAGGATCCTGACAGCAGCTGTGGAAAATGTAGCATGTTTCAAACTTCGCTTGTGAAAGTGCAGATTAAGAACTGTTGTTCAGCATTTTCCGAACTGCAGACCACAGCTTTTTGTAAACAGGGTCTCAAGGTATCCGTAAAACCTGTTGTTGTGTTAGCAAAACCACAAAACTAGTCAAAATTTGCAAAAGACAAGTGAACTTCCATCCCAGTGTTGATCGAACCAAGTATAGCAATGGTGCTCATCACGATGCCCACGGATGATTGGTGTGCGGCTAGCGCCACCTATCGTTTCTTCAGTGTTTGACTCGGACGTACGAATATTCTCAGGATTTTCAGAGCGTATGAAAAGAAGTATCACTTGGAGTGTTTACACCAGTCCACTAATTTCGCTTCCCAGCCTTCATGTAGCAGTGTACTTGAGTTGAACAGGTAGCCTTACTCGATCAGCTGCTATTTTCACGATTTAGGAAAACCTGGTGGCTTCAGTCAGGTTAGCAAATCTGCTTTACAAGCTGAAAATGATAATATTATCGCATAGTAAGAAAGCAGTGCCATGATAGTACTAGTAAAAGGAATCAGGTGCAAATTGTACGCTGACCTCACAAAAACTCATCACTTGAGTACACTTTGTCAACTTGTTAGCAACTTTTTGTTGGTTATGTATTTCGTGCTGAACTTTTTGCACAAAGTTTTGGTATTAGCAATGAAAAATCTTCTCAGTATCAGATAAAAGTTTTTAATGCTAAAAATCACTCAAAAGCCAATATACGAAGTGACAAGACAATGCGTACCCTGGAACAATATTTCGGATGGAAGTGGCCCGCGGATGGAAATTTAGTGAGTACCGGTGGGTATAAGATTAATGTCCGAGTAGGTTTGCAAGTTGGGTGTTGACAGTTTGCATGTTTCTTGAAATGAACATGAAATTTGGCTGCAATAATAATTCCTAAAGCTATAGTCTTTGCTTTTCAAGGCTTCTTTATGATCAGTTTTCATACTGTAGCTTTATAATACATTTGTTGCGTAACGGAACTATAAAGTATTTTTGTTGTTCTGTAATAAAATAAACCTTTAATTTTGCAATGCATTTTTCAGTTTTGAAACAGAGTGAACTACTGTAAGAAACACAAAAGCAAAAGCCATCAATTCAAAGGAAATCATGTAGCTGTTGTTTTTGTTGATTTCATTTAAATCGTTTATTTTGAGTTTATTTTTCGCTATATCGATAAATATTTACTCGTTCTTGCCACTTAAGTTCAATTATGTACAAAAAAACAAGGGGCAAAAATTGTCAGTTGAAAGCGAGCTTGTCCACATGATAAAGTTTTGCGAAAAGTAGCATCAGAAACATTTGTAAAGACATGTCATTGTTCGAATTTTTCGGCACAAGGTTTATGACAAAGTGCTCAGTTTTTTTAAAAAACGTACAATCAAATTGATTGATTTCGGCAAAATTCCATTTTTAAATATTCTTGTCTATTTCTCAAAATGTAGGTACTCAAACTGGGGTTGAGAATTTTTTGGCTATAATCGAAAAGTAGGTTTGGTTGTGCAGTAAAATAACCTACATTTCGGGAACTTACTCAGGCCACAAGCATAGACAAAAACAGATTTTACCTGATGAAATCATATAAATGTGAACGGAGTGTAGGCGTGCGTAACCATTAATTTTGACACAAATTTTACTACCATGTGAATTTTATGCTATACCATTGTGAACCTGAGGTGGAGGACAAATTATTATCTCATAAAATTTTTCTTTCCCACGGTAAAAAATTAATCAACTCGAAGCAATCGGTAATAGATTTGCAAGTAGCTATAGATTTTAACACTGGAAGGAGTTTGCAGTTTGAAAGAAATTTGTGAGAGACCACGAACACTGCTCCTTTTTGTTAGAATGCGTTTTGCCAAATGTGACTGCATTCTAATCTGAAGTTGCGATTTTGCAATGCTCGTAAAACTCTTTCGTTTCTGCACAGTGAAAAGCGCTGCTCTTTGATATTTTCGAATACAGACCTGACGAGCGACTGCGTTTTTGTCTTCTGGAAAGCAATGTTACAGGTGGGTGATAGCGGACGTTTTGATTTAAACGATTTTATTTCTGGTTGATTTGAACCCTTCATGCAAATAAACACAAACAATAAATTTTGGAAGGTGCGTAGATCAAACGAAAGGTGCATAGTGCCTTTCAACACTTGAAGAACGAGGTTTCTCGCAGCTGACTTTATGCGCCTTTACTGACATATCGTGCTTTTTGTCGTTGCAAAAAATTGTTTAAACCATCAAGCAATTATAATACAGAAGCAAACAGCAACCATCCAGATAAACACACCAGTTCATATTCAGAATTCACTCAACATTCAGTGTTTTGAGAGCTCCGTTTCCAATCAGACCTGTTCATAACAGACCAGCTCATGACAGACCACGGTCATAACAGTATATTTTATAGCAGATGGATTCATAAAGAATTGCGTTCATAACAGATCGGTGATTTAGCTCTAGAGAGAAGACTGTTTATATAATACAAGAATCGCTAGATAGCAGCGCGTGTGTTTGGCAATTCATTGCTTCAGCAAAATACGAATTGCAGGTTTATGCCGTGCTGTGAAGCAGCTCGTGGTGATATAACTCTTCACAGTGGACGGATAGTTGCTGGATGGTAATACTGCATTCAAATGCGGCTGGTTTATAACAGGAAGTTTCGTTGAGTGTGATAAGCAATTGCTGGAAGTATGTTTACAAGTGCCCTTTACCAATTTTTTTAATTTAATTGCCTGCACTAGAGTAGATGTTATTTTTGCGTGTTCGCCTAGATTCCTAACCAGTCGTTTACAGCTTGGATGCAAGAATTGTCCGTAAGAAAATATGTGTTTTGTATCTTCTTTATGTACTGTGAGACATCTTAAATAAACAAACCAAATTAACACGACACAAATAACTGATTTTCAGTGCGATGTCCTCTTGCCACAGAGAATCCAGGGCAATTATCTCTTTTGACACTCCCTTAATCTGCCCCTGGACTGGTTATGAACATGGTCAGTTATGAGCGTGGTCTAATTATGAACAGGTCTTTAATTAACGCGGTCTTTTATGAACAGTTCTGTTACGAACGTGCATGGTCTGTCTCCAGTACTCTGTTATTAGTCGTCTCTTATAAACAAGTCTGTTTTGAATGGCTCACCCTTTAATCCATGTAAAGCTGAGATAGTGTGATCACGACAAAGTGCGACACAGACTGCACAGAAAACCAGGCGCCACCACGATGAGGAACACTAGTTAACGTAATCGAACTGTCTATTAAAAGGTACAGTATGTTGAGATACCATCAGACTTTTCCGGTCTACTGGTGAAATCATGCTCAGCACAAAACAGTAATCATCAACGCGAATCGTTGATGATTACTGTTTTGTGCTAATTTTTTTGCATTCGATTATTGCTGTGTGTTAGTTTTACTTTTAAGTAAACGAAAGTTCATCCAGATTTTAATTTCCATTCCAAGCCAATTTTCAGTTAAAGCAAGTAAAAACCCTCTGCGTTTGGAAACAGTCTTTAAAAATTGATGTGGTTCCAAGTGAGACCGTTGAAAGGCTATTGCAAGAAACTGAATTCCGACACTCAGCAGTCAACATTCGTCAATTCTACTTTCAAGTAAAATGTTACGAATAGCAATGTAAAGTTTTTCAAAAACACTAACCCAGAAACCAAAAACGTACAAACGAGCAGCCGTCAGGCAAGCATGGCGGCTTTGGCGCTACTATATCATGCATGGAACCAACAAACTTTGACGAATAGCTGCATCAGTCTGTCATCTAATTCTATTCTAAACTAAATGTAGCAAACGAAACCATCACCATAAAAAGCAACGTTGGGTTTCGCGCCGCTATGAGAGTAAAGGCTATTGTTCCAAGTAACTAGGCTCATTGCGTAATTTGCCTTTTGTGTTTGCTTTCGTTGTTGACCTGTGTTGAGTGTTGGGCATGTCAAGTCACACCTTTTGGCTTTATTTGTCGGCATTCATTGACAAATGATTTAATTTAGGGTTTAATTTAGGTTCGTTCAGAACGTGCCTTCATGTTTCACTTTTGAAGTTAAAGCGTTTGTTACATTTGGCGGTCGACCGCAACCATCACAAAGTTCGTCTTTCATGTGCTGTGCTGACTGGCCTTGCCAGTTGGTTTGTTTACCGTTAATCTGACGAATTGACGCTGCAATTTTTAGACCTTGCTCCTGAAAGCTCCGTGAAAACTGCTGAGAAAACAAGTCGTTTACCACGCGCTGCAAAGCAGTTCCGAATAACTGATTGAAGACGTTTGATACAATGAGTCGAAGCTTGTAACGATAGTACGCTTTTATTAACAACGGTCTGTGTTCGAATTCATTGAAGAAAGCAAACCACAAAATAACAATGACATATAAGCTTTCGTATTCTTGTCCTTTCCTCATGGTTAGGCATGACGTGGTTCATAGCTTACTTGGAGTGTGTACATATTTTCGCTAAGTAGTGCAACAGTTTCATCTGAAGCGATTTAAATTATAAAAGCTTCACTTTCACACCGACATCAGGTGCAAAGCAGCGAACAGCAACGAAAATGTTGACCTCTTCATGGAACGCAGGAGCAGCGGTAGGGCAGGGGGGCAGTAAAAGTGTTGAGGGCAATGAGAACTTTGAAAAATATAAAATGGTCACCAATAATGCTAGTTTCTGTACAGCAACAAAGTTGACCTCAAAAACTATAACAGAAATTATAGAAAGCTATTCTGAAGCTTCCGGGCGCGCGAATGGCTGCAATAAATATGTTTCAAGTCGATCTTGATAAACCATGAAATTATCTATGATACTTTTGTTAAAAAAAGCACCTCCACCCCCGTTGCCCTCTTTTCAAATGTCAGGGAGAAACGTCCCCGTCATGTCCCCGCTATCCGGCGTCCCTGCTCTTTTTTTTTCGAAGCATCAATAGTAACGGAAACAAAAGTCGTTTTATCTAATTCTTGGCGTAGTTCAGCAGCAATCATCGGAGCAACGCAGTTAACAATCACTGATTCACATTTTGTTCTTGCAATGGCAAATTTAGGTTCAAATTTTTTGAAAACTGGCTTAGAGGTTGCAATCAGCACTTTTAAAAGACTGTCCGTAAATTACAGCGTGACACACAAAAGTAGCTTCTTTCGCTGCTGAGAGTAGAAACTCATCAGAATGAGCAGTTATGAAGAAGTGCGTCACATGAGATGACGACATTGCTGTCTCAACAGAAGATTATTTATGTTTTTTGGTTGCCAAGTGGTTGTCAATATCTGAGTGTCCGCCATGGCTAATTGAAAAAACTGATAATTCTAATTCAACACAATAATTTTTAGACAAAATTTAAATCAAAGTCTAAGTAGTAAACTGTTAGACAAAGAAAAACTGCATAGGCCTACCAGTTTTTCAGAGCGATTAAATAAAATGAGAAAATGATAAATACTTTTTGCAGAAGGAAATGAGTTATAAGCAAATCATTTCTATCCGTCTCTACGTTCGTTTAAAAGGATTTTGTTCACTCGCTGGCCGAGAACGTTTAAACACCGGTGAATAAACTAAATAACTTAAACGTTAATTATTTGAAAATTCCCAAAAAAGCATCGCGGGACGCACAAAATGACTTCGCGGGCCACATGGGCCCGCGTGTTTGAATCTAATACAAGGAAACAAGGAAAAAAATCATACTGTACATCACTCTTCAGCAAATTGGCTAAACAGACCGATCACAGCCTGCTAATATTCGTGTACGGCTATGCACTGCATAGTATACAGGCTAACGGAATGCGCAACCGAGACTTTTTGTTGACTGACTGGGACGCGGAACAAAGCCTTTGAACCGGAACTGTCCCGGCTAAAACGGGACGTATGGTATGCCTACTCATGGTAGAAACATTTATGAATCGAGTTTAGCTAAAATCAATGCCACAAACATGAATGATATTTTTTTGATAAATATAGCGTTTAGAAACCTTTACAAATTTTCAACTCTTTCACCTTCACCTCGCGCCTATTGAGGATAGGCATAAAGCTGCAATGATTATTGCAGAACCAGGTCATTGATGCCGTCAAGGTAAACCGGTACGGGAGTCGGTTTTTTGAAAATGGTAAAACTCCATCAGCATGTGCTTCTTATTTGAATGTTCAGGGACTGTGGATTTAACAAAAGAGAAATTGAGACAAACGTGACGAAAAAAGTTTTGTTTTGTTTCATAATGGCTTTTATTTTTCGTAAAACTTTGATTTATTCAAAAGTTACACGCAATGAAAAGTCAAATTTCGCCGTTGATTTAATCATGATGTAATAGTATCGTCATCTTTCAGAGCTTGATTTCATTGACACCCGCAACAGCGATGCGTCATCTCGCGAGAATTCCTCGTATTCATGCTTGCACGAGCAAGGAATTCCATTCATAGAACACATTCTTTGTTACGTGGAACCTTTGTAACTGTTTCCAGGTCAACCAACCTCGCCGAAACCGCAGTTGACCCGTAAACGACTTGTGGCTTACATCAGCGTGCGAGGAATTTCAGTGGTTTTAGAAATAGCTTCACTTTTTTCTCATTTTTTAAGCAAACCATTTCTGACTTTATCCAAAAATGATTTTGCTGCTTTGTTTATGACAAGTTTAATGCAACAAATGTCAAAACCACGGTTAGTGCCAACGTAACACAATGGCAACATTGCGTTACTCTGGTGGTTTCACAGCGATTCACTGCCCTCGGCAAATAGTTATTCTCTCAAGAATTAATATTTCAGTGAAAAGCAGCTATCCTAATCGCAGTGGTAGTAAATGCAGCTTATCGTCATTGTTTACTTTGCCACATGTTTGAAGTTGTGCGAATCACAAATGCAAACAGTGGGATTTGAAAATTACGGCTGTGTTACGCAACTCTTAAATTACGTCAAAGCGCATTAATGCGCAGAATCAGCTACGAGCTTACAAGGGAGAAAGGGTCGTTTTGGTTCTATCTGCGAAAGAAACTTGTGTTGAATTTCACACTCTCACTTCTTTTTCTACTATGTTTCTCAACCTGTGGGCTATAGCGCATTTTTCGAGTGGGCCACGGAGTTAGGACAAAAATATCTTAGAATACAGTTATCTCGACATAATCACTACAACGTGGGAGCACATTGATTGTGTTCAGCAACAAGATTCTCACTGAATTGCATACAGGAATAAATTCGTTAATTTAGAATAATGTGTTTGTTGATGCGTTTGAAAGCATAGCCAATGCTAACAAGGTAGTGGGCCATGTAGTTTTTGCCAAAAGTTACTTGGGTCACGTAAGTAAAAAGGTTGACAAGCACTGTTTTTCTAGGTGGGAACGCGTGCTAAATACCTTGCCAGAGTTTGGAGAGTTTATGTTAAAGCTGACCTGTTTGGCAGTACACAAAAACAAAGAAATCAAAAAGAACTAGAACTACTTCATCGCGAGCTTTCCAAGTAAACGAGCATGAACAAAGCATGATTAGATTACGTTTCAACGAAAGACGGAAACGGAAACAGAAAACTTTGGCCGCAAACAACGCGTTGCGTCAAAGGTGGCCTTCTTTGCCCCAGATCTGTTGTTTTTCAGTTTCTATGAACGTGAGAAACCAATACCTCTCAACGCTTCGCTAAAACCTTTGGAGACCCTGATGGTTTGTCACTGCAGCACCACAAACCCACTATTTTGGCGGCAACTCATGAGCCGGTTGCAGTGGTGCAGAGAGACAACTGGGATTATGATGTATTCCTTGTCAACATAAAAGATGAACCTTTGCATTTGAAGTTCACATCACATGAACGCGAAAGTGGCATCACACATGTTGTATCACATCGTGACGTCAACGTATGTGCAAGAATTGCGTCACAGGATGCGCTGTGTAGTATTTTTCCAACAAAACCTAAGATTTTTATGTGGATACTCCAGACAGTGTATTATGACCAAAAGGATGGGTTTGTGTCGTTGTAGTGACGCACCCAGCTGGATGTCGTGGGAAAATTTTGTTCTGCAGCACTTGAACAAATGTTCTTTGTTTATCACATCTCACAGCAAATAGCACCTATATTAAAATCTCATCAAACCATTCAACAACCTTATGCTGGGAAAAATAAAGTAGTTTGGTTGATATAAGATAGCGAAGTAACCTTCACTATAAGCGCTCAACCAGTTTCAAGTGTTGCTAAATATATTTTCAGGAGTTCTAGCCCAGTAAAGATTTACGTCATTATTTAGTTTACAAAATTTCCAGTGATATGCAAAAGTGAGAAGATGAAGGTGTAGACCCTGGACGGATTGATTTTTTGTCTGTTGCCTTTTTTCCACCTGACCACTTATGATATGTCATAAGCTTTATCCGTCCAGCGTTGCTTGCGACCCACGCACCTCATTCGCTTTTATGCTATAAAATTTTCTATGTTTCATGTTCCGTGCAAGCTGGGAACAACTAATGAATAAGGGAACCAATGAGTGGGGAGGAACTAATGCCGAGGAACCAATGAGCTTTGCGAGTGCAAGTCTCCTCGACTTTTTCATAACATTAGTTAACTGCTCAGCGATTTCCCTCTTCACGCCTACACTTCCCCTCAGCAATTCATCCTGTGCTTGCCAGCACCATGCGAATTTCTCCTGCTTTTGCCAACAGTAAGTAAATTTGCCAACAAGGTCATCCGGAATTTATGGTTCAACTCATAAAATAGAAAGTTTTTGCAGATATCGATATGAGACAAAGCACTAGAAACACATATCTAAGCCTGTTTTTGTTTTTTTGCTTTTTTCTAAAGAAAAACAAATTGTGATTACTCACTGCACCTAAAAGTACACAGCGCGCTCAATATTAAAAGGTTTTCAGTAAAAGTTTTTTCGAAGATTTATTGCGTTAAATAGTCATTAATATACTCGTACAACAGGTAAACGGTGTGGCACAGTTTAAAAATATTGATAAAGCACTCTATCTTGTTTGTGGAAGCGCCTTATTCAGAACAAAGGATATTGCGAAGCTCTATTTGAATTAATGTTATATTTAGCTGAGGGTTACCTGAAAAAACTCAAGTTTAAGCCCGGTTATAAACTGAAGTAGCAAAGCACAAAAAGGAAGAAGTTGCGCTAGCAACAATTTAGAAATTTTCTAGGGTGCTGTTTGCATACTGACTGGTTTCACGTTTCGGTTCCTATCGTTATCACAAATGCATTATTTCACTTCTTTCACAGGGAAGTCCGTTTTATTGCTTGGAAACTACCAGCACCAACAATCGATTTCATTTCCGCGTGAATTACCTTGCATTGGTAAACCACTTATCGGGAGATCACCTTCAGGATAACAGTGTTGTGAAACTGTGACTTGACGCAAGGTTTGGAGTGTTGTGAAACTGTGACTTGACGCAAGGTTTGGATTTGCGCAATAAAAATTGAAATTTCGCAAAGTATGCCTGTGCTGGTCAACTGCAGTTCCAAGTTTTCATCAACACAAACCTGTGAAATCTCGCGAAACAAACTGTTCGTTTCCAGTCTTTGAAAATGCAATGTGCCTATTAAGCACTGTAGTAATCAAATCAATGTCTATGCTGAATAAAAATAAAACAAATTTCCTCAAATATTCTACATGATACAAAAATGGATCCTATTAAACATGGAAATTAACAAAACTTGCACATGGAACATTCTGTCTAGACTTGCATTTCAATAGTTTGAGCAACAGTAGTTGAAAGAGCTTCAACATCAAACCAACCATAAACCAGGTGCAGAACAAAAGTAAATAATGTCAAACAAAAAGATTATGTAAATAAACAGAAAAATAACTTGCAAAAAGTAAAAATGATAACATAAACACAAGATGATAATTTGTTTCTAGAAAGATAGCTGAGTGCGCATACCAAAGCTGATAAAATCAAACATACACTTTGAGTGAGGCTTGCAATCACTGATTTCTTATTTTTAGTGGAATCTTTGCAGGAGACAACCTCCCGAACAGCTTTTTCATAACTGCTACTTTAATCAAAAATTTTCGAAGACGTACTGCGATGAAAAGAAAGCATTAACGTCTTTTTTAAAGAGAGAAACGACAGTTCAACCATGAGGTGATTGTGACATGTTGTAAGTGCTCAGCGCGTAATGCATAGGTAGGCATTTAAAAATAGAAGGGCTATACAGTACTTAAAAAATATGTGTAGGCCTATATATATTGTATGTGCGTATAAGATGAAAGCAGCCTGAGAGGACTAAATAAAATATAAATACTACAATGTCGAAAATCTAGCAGATGTTTTTTGCACGTCTAAAGTTTTGCTTATTTTTTCGTCACATCACGCCACATAGATTGTTTTGCATCACAACGAGGTTTGCGAGAAATTGAAATCGAACAATTGCAAAAGCATAATCATAACGAAGTAGAAAAGTATGACTGATCAACTGTAATAAACGGTTGCTGCATAGAAAAATAGAATTCCGAGAAAAGACCAGATAGGAGAAACAGGGTGAAAAATATGCAATATGTCTTAAGCCAAGGAAATGTTTCCCGATAAGTGTGCCATGGGTCAGATTTGAAAGGAACACCGCAGCTATTTAAAAAAAATTATTTGCAATATGACATGTGTTTGAAAAACAAAGAAAGCTTCTAGTCGGTCACAACATGATATTTTACTGATTTGGAATAAGTCGCTGCTTCAAGATACCGTGTGAACTTACTTTTACGCATAGTGTTAAAATGAAGCAACTAATCCTCAGCGCACGAGGTAGAGAACCATTCTATCAGTATGCAGTTTGAAGTACGTAAGAAACAAAGCTGCGAAGTACTGTGTTAGACGATACGTATTTAACCATTTATGGAAGAGATAAGCTCGAAACGTTCGAACTCTCATTTGTAACAACATCGCTAATTTGTTTCACAAAGAACTAGAAACGTTTACAGCAGCATGTCACCTGACTTGTTAACGCAGCACAGGTTTACTGTGCTTTTCCCGCACACCCAAACACTTTTGCGAAATATGAGGGATTTTAAAGGAAAGAAAAAATATTTGTTGACATAAAGAACGTTTTGATTGAGTATTTCTTCACCTAACCAAGAAATGTCACAAAGTTTGGGCAAAGGTTAGCACAAACTTTCTAAAAGTGCTAAGCTGTAAAAGAGGTAAAAAACAATTTCACTAAACCAAATAGGAATGGATTGTTTCTTGAATGTTTCCGTTACATAGTGGACACAGTGAACTCTCTCTGGCACAATCGCTGCAAAGAGCCAAATGTCCACAAGGCAACAATACAACTGAAGCCTTGGACCGAAAGCATTTTTTGCACAAGCTCATGTGCTTGAGACTTCGAAGTTCCTGTTTCCAGTATTCGTTTTGCAAAGAACTGGACGAAGGGTTGGCTGAGGCAGATGTAGATGGAACATGTTCATTTGAGGTCTCAGTGTTGAATACAGAGGATGAATGGTTTGTTTTTTGTGCAGCAAGAACTTTTTCAACTAAGCTGGCAAAGCTCGGAAAAGTTGTGCTATGTTCTTCAAATTGTCTTCAAACAAAAATTTTGGGATGAATTTCAACATATTGTGACAATCGTTTTGTTTCGGTTTGAAATAAAAAGAGATAGAAGTAAGAAACAGAATAAATTAATAGTTGGCAAAACATACATTGTCCAAATAACATTAAAGGCAATAGATTCCTTTAAAGTTTTTACCGATAAACACAAAAAGCTACCTAAGCATTGCGCAACGAATTTCTTCAGCACTGAACCCCATCAACCTTGCATCTGCCACAAAAGAAGAAGTTTCCATTTCTTCATCCACTTTTCTTTCCAAATCTCTTTGTGTCTCCCTTGGATCGAGAATTTGCGGAAACTGATTTAAAGAAGTGGGAAACCTGACGAATTGCACATAAACGTTTGCTGACGCAGCATTTAAGACGAGAGCAATTTTCTAAAGGAAAATACGCCGAACTAAACAGACACTTTTCACAGATAATAAATATCACTACTATTGGCAAGAGCCGGAATATGATCTTCGTTGAAATTTTTCTGTAGTTTGAAACTCAGAAACCGGAATAAATAAATAAAAAGGAACGTTATTTTGCTGTTTTTCGTGACGGTGAATAAATAGGTGCTATACCATCATAATCATCATGGCCTGTCTCGCCGAGAGCCGCGATTGGGGTGACACCGTTCGCAATCATCAGTGTAGCATTAAGTGAAACCATGTGCTGCAGTATCATGTGCACCTGATGCCTGAAGACACTCGAGGTGAAGTTGTTGCCAGAGAACTGGCGGGATTTACTGGCGCTGGTCGGTCCAAGTTGGGAAACATGTCCACTACATTTGCAACAAACTCAGGTCCCTTTTTCTGAAGAAGATATTCACATCTGCAAGGCAAGCATGTTAAATATTAGAAAAAGTGGAAAACCATTTTTTTATAAATGAAAGCACAGAGCCTCTTCTTTGTGTTCCACAACCATTTGACAGTGCAGAAGATTGTTTCTTCCTAGTTGCTAACCCTTTTATGAGAGTAGAAGGCTACAACTAACTTTTGGTCAAGATTAACAATTCTTATCTCGGCATAAACTTTGTTTCCACCTCATTCCACTTACGTAGGAAACCACTTTGCATGTTCGAACCATGGATCATCAAATCTGTCCCAATTCTGCAATCCTCCGTTGCAATACCAGCATTTTACTCTGTCTCTCTCACCTGGATACATACGGTACAGTCAGAGTTTCGGCAAAAATTAATATTTCTTTGTCATGTATTTCACTATAATTCGTAAGTTCTCTCTGCATCAAGCTCTGATTTCAAGAATCCTACCTAAATAATAAAGTCCAGCTTGAGCCATTCTTTCCGCTGTAGCTGCGATTCGATGAGCTGGCCATTCATCTGATCTATCTCTGAATGTTTGCAAACGAGCTGCTTCACTTTGCATGTGAGGATTGACAGAGTTTGAACAAGGAAAGATTTGAGCAAGTTGTTCAAAAACAGTTGATGTTGTAGCAGTGCCTAGGCGCGTGTTAGTTGCAGTTTGCTCAGAAGACGGCGCAACATTTTTGGATGTCGAAACAGCTGGATCAGAAACATCTCCAAGATTTTCAGAAGCACTAGCAGTCAAGGTGCGCGAAGGTACTAAAAGTACTGGTCCGGACGAGCGAGAAAAAGATGAAGAGACGCGAGCAGACGTATTCTGATGGTGCAGGTTGGAGAATGTTCTACCTGAAAAAAACGTCACTGTCGTTTATCGCCAACTCACGTTGAATTGACATATATTTGTACTCAGCTAACGTATTCTTGACGAGGCAACCGGAAACATTCCTCTATGTTACTCTTTGGTGAGCTAAGTTCTTGAAGTTTGCTGAATTGGGAAAACACTGTACTTCGTTTTTGAAGTTGGGGTTAATTAATAATCTGTATTGGAACATCCATATGCTAGCGTTTCATGAATTCTTTTGTTTTGTAGTTATTGCTCATTGAACGAGTCAATTTTAATGTATGTTCTTCTGCACTTATACAAATTTTGTTTTTATATTTTTGTTTTTACACATTAGCTTATGCTACTAATTTGTTTTGCAATCCACTTTGTGTAAATTTCGTTAATGATTTTACCACGACCAATAATTTTAACTCGTGCTGGAGTATAAGTTAATTTACTCATGTTGTACCCTGGTGAAGTGAATCTGTTGTCAAAATTTGTTTTGTTGGCCTGACAGAAAGTGTGGCAGTTTCTTTAATTGCGAAAAGATTACTAATCAACTCTAGTGAGCTAAACTGCTGTCAGNTACCCAGCTGGTGGTGTCCAGTTTAAAGCTTGGCCAAAGTGGCAAGATTTAAAAATTGAAACTTTGAACCCTTTATCAATTCGTTTGATCATATCCAGAAGCTGAATGTTATCTACAAGCTTGGGTGCGGCTGCACTGAGCAATATCTTGTTTTTCACGCAGCGTTTCAAAAATTAAAGAAATACACTAATGGAAATTGTATCAGCAAGAAAACAAGAACATGCAAGTTCACAACACGTACTGATTGGCACATTGCAATCGTCTGAACCGCGAATGAACTGGCAATCCAATTTGTGCCAGCGAGATGAAAGAGGATCGTCCCCAATGCACCAACTTTCCACTGCCTGTGCGCAGCTGTGAAATATTATAAATCCGTTGAATTAAAATTGTAGTGCATGCTTGTTTTAGAAACTAACAAATATTGTTTAAAGCTGAAACTTGCAGCCAAAATTTTTAGAAACGTTTGCTAAACTTTTGATGAAAGTGGTTGCAGCTGATGAGTAGGTCTAACAAGATAAAGTGGAGTAAAGTTACAAAAAACAGAAATGTCATACTATCGAAACTGAAAATATTACTTGCAAGAGTAGTGTTGTAATGATGCACAAGAAGAACTGTTACAAAAACGAAAGCATCTAGAAAAGGGTTGCCTACCTAAAACATTTTACGCGATCTCTGAACCCTGTGTAATAAAAGCCTCCAGCAGCTAACTGACATGGATTTGCAGGGGAATATTCCGGAAATTTCTGGAAAGTTGTCAGACGATAAAGTTCCCGTTCCGGTTCGCCTGAAATGAATAAACCCTTTTGTGCAGTGATCTGAATGAAATATTTGCAAAATTATATCTTATCCAAAATTTTCTGAGGAATAGATTGCACTCGTTTTTTTCAATGCACGCGTTGCTCGTAAACGTTACTTCCAAATGTAACCCTAAATTAAATTCACGTGCAAAATGTCCAACATTCAACATGGTATCTATTCTAATAACGAAGTTACTCCACAGTTTGTTTGCACAACAATCGGTCAGATCACAGGTAAGTTTACCATTTTGAATTAAATAAGAGCATTCGAAAAATGCTGAAAACATGAAAGCGATGAAAAATTATATTTCGATGAGAAAAAAGAAGCCATCGTCCTACTATTGCCGTTTGCGTTACACAAAGTAAAATACCGATGAAATATGATGATCTTAACCGTGTTTAACATGACAGAAACAATTTTCAAATCGATGGTTTTGAAACAGCAATTTTCTATGCAAGTTTTCTATTCTTCTCACCTGGTGGAATGTAAATGCTGTGTTGTCCTGGTTGGTCTCTGGCGCAAGAAGTAATTCTTCCGTCAGAAACGACATGACTGATGCTCACAAGTTTGCTGATTTACGTGTTCTGTTCACTCTAAAAGGTGTTAGTCAGTTTTGTTACTTTTAAAAGAAAGTTACTGCACAAAAATCCAAAATTTTGATATTTTTCCGCTATTAGGTTTTGTCTTACTCAGTATCGTTGTAGTTTAACAGTATGATTTCAACTTTTCTTTAAAAGGCCCAGATCCTCCACAAAAAAACATCTATTACTTCGATTACAGCTCTGCTTGTTTCAGACTTCACACTTTATCCTTTTCTAAAACATCTTTGACTTGTGACGCCGGGCTATTTGTGACCGACACGCCTGACGCTTTTGAACGTTTTGTTTGACTGGCAACGTTATATATAGTTGGAAAAAAGTTCTTTTCTCTCTCTCAGCGTTTTCAAATCGTTCTCCTTACCCTTTTACATTCGCGAGTTGTCTTGATATGTGGGTCAGTCACGCGTAATTTTGTCACGTGTTTAGCACATGCCTCAGTGTTTGTAGTTACAGGTTGTGATAACACAGAACTTTTATTAAACGTTTTAACTTTTTTCAACATAAATGACGTAATGAGCAGTTTTAGATTTAAAGCTGCAATTGCTGATTCATGTCTTTAGAATCATGCGGTATTTTCAGTCGTTTGAAGATTTCTTTTAAAATTTTGATAAATTTTACTCGATCGGTTTCTAAATTTTGCGTTTTTTCATAATGCTTGCAGTTCAGCAGCCTAACTAGGTAGATATCCTTTCGATGTGACGCTTACACTGGCTATCTGCCGCAACAACGAAGCAAATCTTCATAACATGACTATACGCTGAAACCACATTCTAGATTTCTTAGTCATAGGTTTTCACAAGTGATATGTACGTTGTACGAAGGTGATTCGATTATATCATTGCGAAACGGATGAAGGTGAAACGCTCTAGTTTGTTCCGTATGTTTCAGCTTTATTCTTCCTAAGTAGTTGAAGATGTGCGCACACCCCAAACTTCTTTTTATACAACAGATGCGAAAAGACACACAAAAAGGGTGGGTACACTACACACCCGGTTGCCGAGGGCGTCTATCAGCAGAAATTTCTGAGGCTGCAGCCTACGTGGAATCTCCCGGCGATCTGAGATGTCGCGAACTGTAAGCAAAATGCATTAAGCACAACACAAATTAAAATGTGGTAGGGATCTTTCGAATTCCGTTACAAATCTTTTGACTATGTCAGGAACGCATTGGTTCAGGTAAGCCAGGAAATGTTTGAAGTAATTCAACTTTTCAGAAAGTATAGTATACACCACAGTATTAGCCATTAAACCGATTTTTCCAAAGAGACAGAAAGTTTTGTAAGACAGTGTAGAGAAAACACTTTCAATAAAGTGTAATTTCAGTTCCTTTTTTTAGTACCAATTCGTTTTAACACCACGAAACTGTTCCATTTTTAGCATTCAATTATTTAACAACGTTGCCTTTTATGGCACGGTAATTTCATTGTTTATTCAGTTCACTCAGAGGCGAATTTTCATTTTCGGAGCTCTAGGCTATTTTAAATTGGGTGCCTTCTGGAAGGATTGCGACGAGTGTTGTCATACAAATTAGCAATACACGTGCTCGTTACATTCACTGGACAAGTTGTTCCAATTCACAGCCATTATTACTTTATTCTGAATTCCCTCGATATCAGGAACAAAAACGGTCGTAATGAAACTTACGAAAAAGCCAGGGGTGACCTTATCTGACAACACCCCCTATTCAGGGGCGGATCCAGCAAGTAAGGTTAAGGGGGGGGAGCGATTTCAGTAATATTTGGTAGTTAAGTCTAGTTATGGGCTCACTATTGCAAGAGAGATGAAGTATACTTCACAACATTGCTGTGACAAAACAGTGCACAGAAATATGGCCTTATATCGCGAATGCAGTCTTCCGATTGGTACAAAATCATGTTGAATGAAGTTACTTTCGTAGGTTTCATGGGGGCGATTGCCCCCCCTGGATCCGCCCCTGCTCCTATAACATATTTATTGAGTTCCCTGTGCAACTGCACGGTTTGCACGTGTCAAGAACTGGCTCTGAGTAAAGCACCTGTACTTTTTACGACACCTAACAGCCTGTTACATAGCGATCGACGGGGCTTTTTGTCTTTCTAGCAAAAGCATGTTCAAAATACAGATTTGTCGAGAGTATGAACGCGATGTTTTGCACATGATGAAAGAGGCACTTTATACTTACTGAAATATCTTACAATGCTCAGATATCCAGCTTCACATAACCAAATAAAGCCACAGAAGTTCATTTTTCTTCTGAAGCAACGCATACCCATGCTAAAATGAAGTTGCTCAGCAAACAGCAAAGATAGCGTCGCTTTTATTTTCGACATTTGCTATTCGACAGTTCGTGGAAGTCTGCGCGTATAATTTCCGGTTATTCTCAAGTAACGTGTGATTTATCAGCTTACTTTTGTTAACTACAAACAAGGTCTCGCCGTAGTCACATCATACGCGTGAGATACATTGCGAAAGACCCAGACGATGAAGTGGGACAAGGGCGGCTCTATAACAACATAATATGTTGAATGTTAAGTTATTTGACATAGATTGTATGGACAAGCCACATATTGGCAACAATGGCTGCTGAATCATGCGACCTCCTGTCATCACTAATTCCCGATTGTAGCTTTTCATGCTGTTCAGTGATTCCACAGATTGTATAGAAACATGGTGTAATAATGTATGATGCAATGTGTTCAACCCATTTTGACCAACCAACCAACAAACCACCTGGAAGGAAAGGATATGGTAACATGCTATACATAGTATGTTGCTATATTTTCTAAAAATTTTTGATGACATATTTCTGGTTATTTTTATCGTATCATCTTCGAACCAGACAAACAAAACATGGAGGTAAAAGTTGGGTAAAAGTTTCAAAAATGAGCTATGGATCTACACCAGTCGTTAGAAGTTTTGTTGGGAGAAAACCTTGTAGCATTGTAGGTGACTTGTTACAAAGCACAACGTGTCACTTTTCAAGTCTCTTAGCTCTTGTGTTGTTTCGGCATCATCTGTTGAAACTAAATCCAACTGTAAAAATTTACAATGTTGTTTCAAAGAAGTTAGATCTTTGTAATCGCTTTAATTCGCCTTNAATGATACAAACATCATATACATAGCTGCATCATGATTTTTGTTACGTTTCACTCATTTATATACTGTAATCTTAATTATTTCTTGCCATTCTGTTCTTTTCCTTATACACCTTTCTTATCCTCCGTTGTGTGTTTGTCCTGTTCGCTTGTTGATCAGATGCGACGGTAGGCACATTCAGGCCTTGGCCTGTCGCCCATCGTTGGTAAACAACAACTTGGTGTGATAAAATTTTTATACACATATTTCCTGCAACAAAGTAAAATCGGGGTTTCAGTTGTAGACAATAATTTTAAAACTGAAAACACATAAAATAAATTGCTTAATCAGTCGCAGCTTTCCAACTTATCCTTTTTCATTACAAATAAGACAAGAACCACCTTTCTACAAAACCATTATAACAACCCAACAGTTTGTAGAATACAGTGAAAAAGATTCTGTTGCAAGTTAAATTGCAGTTGTTGTGGATGTTAAGCAGGGGGGCAAGTGGGGCGCATTTCCTCGAGCGCCGAATCACTGCAGGGGACGCCGATAAGTCCCAACAATGTCACAAGAACTTTTTTCAATACAGTAAATTTGCTTCCGAAAGACTTCAAGTTCGAACATGGGACGCCAAACTTGCTTCTTGCCCCGGGCGCCATCTAACCTCGTTCCACCCCTGCAACAAACATCACATGGTATGACGTAGCAGTCATGAGTTAACGAGTTTCAAATAATCCGCTTACGTAATGCCGTCGCTTCTGAGGCTGCGATCTGCGATGCGGAAAGAAGTGAGCGGCCTTTCACGAAAGGAGCGCCATCTTTTGTCTCTTTTATTTACCACCACGATGTGTACTCGCATAACCATTTTCTCCACAACGAAGACGTCATGCACCTATGGCCGCTGTGAGAGCTCTCCACTGGAGTTCACTTCAAAATTTTCCAGTGGTTTTGGAGCGGCACGCTCAATTGGAAAACTTTTGTATTTTTCCAAACATGAGAAAGCGATCGTGGTCAGGATTCTATTTCAAAAAGTTGTAGGACTGACGAAGCGTAGTATCACGTGAGATCGATTTCCTATTAAAAATTAATTGATTGATTCAAACTCTTCACCTGTGTGGAAACAACTTACTTGAATACAGCAGATATGTGCAAGTTTGAATCATCGCAAAAAGATGAAAGCAGAGTCCAGTCGGATAATTCCTCGAAAGCTTACAGCAAAACTAGAGATTTTAATCGTGGTCAGAAGGTGACAATTTTTCACTGTTCTTTTTTTTAATAGGCCATATTTACTCATTGAAATAAGCGAAAGCAGGCCACAGCATCAAGCAGATTAATTATTTGTCTGCAAGAGTAAAATATTTCTATGAAATTCAAACCAAGTTTCTTCGCTCCCAAAATGTTTTGCTCGTCGCTGCACCAGCAGTTTGATATATTCCTTGTTCATATCATTCCTTCACGCCAGGCCTGCACAACATACGGCCCGCGAAAGCTTTTCTTGCGGCTCGCGAGAAGCTTTCTCAATTGTAGAAAATGTTGCAAAAGCTCGACCTCGAGTAAGTAATTGTCATTCTAGAATTTCTTAAATACTACAAAAAAATCTTTACATCGAAATGAAATAGACTTCTGTGGCCCGCGGCAAATTTATGTTGATAATAATTTGGCCCTTCGAGCTTTCTGAGTTGTGCAGGCCTGTTTTACGCTATTGTCACACCTAAACTTCCTTGCAATAACTCTGCACTTTCTTGATAGTCATTGCGTAAGTGTGCCACCAAGGGATGTGAAGGATTTCACTCAGCTCAATTCATTATCACTCCACAAGTCTAGCAACCTCTAAAAACATGTTTTTACCTAGAGTTAACTCTACCTCAGGAAATTGTTCTCTTAAATTTATTGGTCCGAAAGTATGGTCTTCAATACCGGACGATGTTAAAGTTTCAACCACCTTTACCTTCAAATGGAAGTTTAAGAAACACCTCCTACATAAAGAAAATTCCCAATTATGAATTTTAGCAACACTTCACTTGTCCAGAACAAAATACTGTGTATTCTAGTATTCTGTAACTCTGTTTATTTTTTGCGCATATTTACTTTTTCGTATTTTCTGCGTGCACATTCTATGCTTTTCGGCATGAAAGTACACTTTTTCTTTTTTTCTGTTTTGCTTTGTTTGTCTTTTGTACCTCATTAATTAGCTTTTGTAACTTTTTACTTTTTTATTATTATTTTTTAATTTTTTTTTATTGCTAAAAATATTCTAACCACTCCAAATTCCTTCACTTAAATTCGATCCACTCATCTATGTACATGGGCATGCGCTTTCAGCTGTACATTTTCTCCACCGTGTTCTGCGTTCATTCGTTTTTCGTTTTTCTTTTCATTATGCTTATTTGATCTCCAACTGTTGTTTCTCAACACTTGTCAAAAAGTGATAAACGGGGTTTGTTGACCAGATGACTGCCACGGTTTTTCGCCAATCCTATATATATGACACAGTGCCCCTCTTTGTTTACACTGATCAGCTATTGTGCCATTGTGTTTTCATTTACTCTAATGTTCGCTAACAGTGGCGTGCAGAGGTCTGATGATGCCCGGGACGACTGCTTGATTGGATGCCCCCTACCAAATTCTGGTACTGAGCAGTGGCGTATGGTGGTCATTGTTACTGGATATACTCTGTTTGTGACGTCACAATATGACGTCATATTCAGGCTTACAACCAACGTTTTGGCGAAGTTTACTGACACAACATGCATATTTAGCGACGCCGGAGCAGCGGTAGGGCAGGGGGAGCAGTAAAACAGTTTAGGGCAATGGAAACTTATAAAAAACAAACAAATCGTTACTTATAATGTTCTTTCTGTTCATCAACAATGTTGACCTCAAAAATAATAACAGAAATCATAGAAAATCATTCTGAATTTTCTGGGTGTTCGAAAAGCTGCAATGACTATGTCTTAAGTGGATATTGATGAATTACGAAATTGCCTATGATACTGTTATGAAAAGCAGTGGTGGTGGGGGTGTGGGTGGTGCAAGCACAGCCCCAAAAGTTTTGATTTGCTGAAAATCTGGGCAAAATCTCTGAACACCCGCGTAAAAATGACGCCCAACGTTGCTTGACTCCAAAAACTGGCGCCCAAGGTTTGTAGAAAAATACATGAAGACTTTTTTGGAGGTCACACCAAAAAAGGTCTTAATGATCTCTGTGGGAGAGAATTTGTAGGCAAAAGTTGCACAAAAAATTTTCGGGGAGTTTGGGGAAATTCGGGCAAATATCCTTTGCATCTCCAAAACTTTGCCTGCTCCTAAACCTATGATGAAAAGGCCACCCCGCCGCCGTTGCTTCCCTTTTGAAAGCACAGAGGGATGAATGCCCCCACCATGCCTCAATCTTCCGGCGTCCCTGTGCATATTATTCTACACGCACTCTCTTTACTCGTTGTTGTAGGCTGCAATTTGTCACTGTGATGAACATAAATTATCAGCGGCATCCTAAGACAGCAGTTCATAACTGCAAAAAAACGCGTTAAAAACAGGGGAGTAGAACACACCCAGTGCTACTTCAGCGCAGTTCACAACTGTAAAAATACAAGACTGCGCGAATGTCTCGGCAAATTGCAGCGATCAGAAGGTGTGCGGCTGGGATGATGGGCACCTGGGTTTGACAGTTTGAAACTTGTCAAATACACAAGAATTGAGAATGTGCATAAAGTGCGCAAGAAAATTTTCGTTTTTTATTATGTGGCTGTTATATGTACAATTACTAATTTGAAAGAACAGATACGGTGTTGATGTAATCTTCAGTGTTGATGTAATTGGACCCAACCAAACAATTAGCCATTTCAAAAATCCCACTTACAAAGAAACAATAAAACCCACCAAAATCCCGCTCTTAACTTTTCCTTTGAAAATTGTACTATGAAGTAATAAGTAAAATAAACAGCATACTCTATGTCAGGGGTGGTCAATTAATATGTCTCGGGGGCCACTTTGAGAAGGTCGCTTTTAGTGGAGGGCCACACCTTCCAATGGAAATAAAAGCAAGCCCGTAGTAGTAGCAGCAAGTCTTGTTTCAAGTAACTTCAACGCTAACATTTGCTGTGAAATGTTGGAAGAAATATCAGGATAAGTTGGAGGAATGTAGGTTTGAAGATCTTTTCTGAATGCTTCCGCGGGCCACTGAAAACGACGTGGCGAGCCACATTTGGCCCGCGGGCCGATAATTGCCCACCCCTGCTCTATGTTAACTGCGTTTTTTTCTAATGAAGCAAAACGAACAGCAACGAAATTTGAAGGACTTGAAAAAAAGAGAAGAATAATTCTAACAGTTTGAGTACATTCTACTGGTTATTTTCTTCATCTCTGTAAAATCGATATATTTTAATCAATTTTTCTGCCTTCTCTGCATCCGAGCTGTTTCTGATGTTGGACCACACCAAACCATACAGTATATTGAAAAACTACACTATAGATGCTGAACTAGCAGGGCATGTGCATGAACTTCACGTGAAGCTGCTGAGTTTGTGTAGGAGTGGCTTTTCTCTGTTTGCTGTGCGCATTCCTGCTAAGTTTTGCCACTTTGGAGTGAACTAACCAACAACACTTTGCGAAAACAAAGATGGGGTGCATTTCTTTCCACTCAAATTAAAATACCATAATAGCTATAACAATTTATTATTGTGTGATTCTGCAAATGGTGATGTTGCATAACGCAATAAAACAATTCAGAATGGCGTTTTTGTGTTTTTTTGAAAAAAGAAGAACAAAAATCTGTTTCTTTTCAATAAGCCCCCAAAAAATGGATTGTAAAAAACAGGAGGGTTGAATTTTTTTAAAACTGTGTTTTTCAACCCTGACTA
>JGI24021J15306_10000544_pt1 | contig 29570 bp, 15 predicted proteins | sample Ectturendosymbi1_FD_15306 | JGI IMG/M metagenome (IMG submission 15306) | reverse complement strand
TTGCTGTGCTCATACAGTTCATCATTTTTCAAAGTTGATTTCTAAGTGCCATTAGCTTGTTTCGTTGCAGTTTTTGACAAAACTTCGTCTTCAGCTGGCATAGGCTGCTACGAATTAGCAATCATTGATTTTGCATCGGAGTACTGACTATTTTGCGTTAAAGAAAACAAGGAAAGCTTGCTGTATTAGTCTGAAGAGTTAGGTTTCAAAAAATGTTCAGAGCGCTGGCTTTCAATAAGCGCGTAATTTGGAATATATGAAGCAATTATGTTTCTTGGGCAAGTAAAATAAGGAAAAATGAAAGTATAATGATAATAACGCAATTAACAGAGTAACTTGTTTTTGTTCAAATAAATTATTGTTGGGAACAATTCCAACTATACGTTTTGTATGGTGTAACGAAGTCAACGTGAACTTTTGTGAGTTAAAAGAACTACGCCATTTATGGATGGAATTGTACAACAAGATGCTTCAACATGAGATTTTACTGGTGTTGTTGGACATGGAAATTAAGAAGGTGAGTTAATCACGTAAAGTAAGTGTAATTTTTCTTAAAACAAAGCGGACTTCCGTTGCATTAGTAATTATAATTGACAAAACGTTGGTATATTTACAAAAGAATTCAAAAAATATTTGCGAATCGGGAAATTTTTTTGGGTGTCCGTATCGTTAGATTTCCACCTGAAAAATGCTATAAAATCGCTGGCGAGCAGAATTGCCAATGACGTTTTTTTAAAAAACGTGCAGTTCCAAACTCGTGAGAAACTTTATTCAAGCACACCTGTTGAAGCCATGCGGACATCACTGAAGGCGAATAGACGTCAAAAAAGCAGCAAAATAAAACAATGGCCCGCATCCCCAAAAAATTGTTTGGTGGAAGTGGTGTTTGATGGAAGTTTGATACCACTGGAGCTTTAAGATATCAACACGTAGCTCAACTTAACTGTGGTATGCCATGCGTTGAGATCTTTAGGTCCGGTGGCATCAGACTCCTTAAGCTCGTAACTCGATACGTCTTCGTGGATAAGTCGTTTTTAAATTTTGTCATAGCTTGCGGAATGAAGTGCATTTTTGGTTCATGGAAACGTTGAATAAAATAATATGTTTTCGATATTTGTGGCAATATATTGTTTAAAATAAAAATCTACAGCAACTCCGTGCATTGCTTACCAAGGTTCATTATTTGTTTTACCGAGTAATTGCTAAATTGGTGATGTACACTCTGACCAGTAAGGATCTAATATTTGTTGTGTTATGTGAGTTAACGTATGCTTATGTGTTGGCAATAATACAAAGAACACATTTTCGAACCTCTGTGTTGTCTTCTGTTTGAATAAGAACTGAGGATGCGTAATTTTGCGTGACATCGATTTCCTATTAAACATTTGCCGACCAATTCCTTGCTTATCTCCATTGTGGAGAATACTTAATTTGTGTTGTTTTTAGAAAACAATTAAAACATCATACTAGTGGTCTGAAAAGTTAGCTAGTTGGTCTGAAAAGTTAGAAAAGTTAGCCAGTTGTATGAAAAGAAGCTTTTTGTCGTAGGCTAAACATGGTAAAGTAGACATTGGCTGGTAATGACACATTTCACCAAAGAAGTTACAGTTGCTCTAGCGCATCACAATATCTTCATCGCTTCGCAAATATGGGACGCTTACTTTTTACGTCGGTTCATCCGCGAGTTCAACGGCAAATTATTTGGGTTTTCTTGATGCTCAAAAATTTTGATGCCATCGAACATCCAAAAGCAAAATACTGACGTATATATTAGATTCACAGCGTAAAAAAGTTTTTCTCATTTGCGATCAAGCGCCCACCGGTGATTCTTGCAAGCAGGTCTAAAGTGATATATCCGGATGCTATTAATGGTCGTGTCTTCTCCGTTGCATACGCTGAACAAGTCACGTACTGGACATGTTGGTTCGAGGAGGTTATTGAATGATACCGCTGGCACTAAACTAACAAAAGAGGATGACGTTTCGTAAAGCGCTTCTCATTACACATGTCGAAAACACTAAACATCACTTTTGTGCGGTTAACATTGGAAACATCAAAGGGGAGATGGCAGTTAATGTGAATAACGAAACGGTAAAGCGTCTTTAAAAGTAGGCATTTAACTAACAATGTCGATAAATTTGCCACTTTGTTATGAATAACAAATGTATTAATTTTCTAACATTCAAATTCAACTTTATAGCAATAAATGCTTGTGTTTTGTGACGCATGCAAAAGAACAAACAATACATCTTAGTGGTTTACAAGTGCACAGACAGGTCCACTCGTCCTAACCTAAAATAGGATATTAATGAACGTTTTGTCAAAACGGATTGCTACAAGCTATTGTTGTAACTCGTATTTCTGTGAACCATTGAAATCATTCTTGCGTATGTTTCGTAGTTTGGAAAAAACTGTAATTGAAAAATAGAGAAACTAACCTGAGCGAGCGACTGCATGTTTAAAGACATTACGTGAAAGATTACTTCAGGTCTACGGTATTGGCGGTGCATAAAACATTTTGCCACACTATAATTTCGAAATAAGTTCCTTTTGGCAGACCACTGGCTTACAGGAAACGTGATGTGGTCAAGGTTAAAACTGACCTATATTTAAATTGCCGTCGAGATCAAATCTTAAACGTTATCTAATTACAAGATATGGGAAGCAGTGGCGTACGGTGACCTTTCCGGTGGGGGCGTTGACTGATGGTAGAGAAAGTGGCATAAGGTGGTCATTTTTCTTGGTGTGCGCTGATGTCCGTGACATCAAAAGCAGCAATGTTTCAACTGCCCTCACGTTGCAACTCAACTTACCTCACCTTTTCCTAATCTCTGCAGCAAGCCAGTACCTAAAATCTTAATACATCATTTGCAACAAGTAAATTAGCCATATCTCTGCTCTTCTCTAACTGTAGGTTAGTCGCGATTGAGTAACTTAATACCTGGGTGAGCCCAATTATTACGTAACAGTCGTCGGGCGTTCACCAGTGGATGGTGAATGCCTTGCCATTGTAAAACTGCATCTTACTGCGCTGTCACTTTTTTCTCCATTTTTTGTTTATTGATTTTAGGCAAGGTGTTCACTGATGTGAGGTGAGTGCCTTGTAATGATTCGAACTCGTTGAAGCCGGTCAGGTGCGTAATCCATGAGTTGTTCAACCATGAAAAAAGCATTTAAATCAAGGCAGAGGTTCTTTTATTTCAAGGCTAGGTTTTCTTGGAAAATAATTAAACATAATCATGGAAAAGCCAAAAACCAATTTTCATTCTATATTAGAGTGTTTGAAAATATGTTTAGCACAAACCTTAAGGCGTTCAGTGATAGTCTTGAACGCCCAAAGGATAAGCCACTTGCGGGAGTTGGAAATTGTTTACACATCCATTTTTGATTTGTTTACATCTAGCTGCCGTCACTCGATCGAAATTGCGTGTTTGCAGAAAAACTAATAATTCGAAGACAGAGCGAGATTATACAAAGCTGCAACCAGCCACATGCAGGCCCAACCGTCAGAATTATAAAACTCAAAATGCTATGTTGATATAGTCACATCTATCCAAAAACTGAACATCACGCCATTTTTGTGCAAATTCCAGGCTGTGGGCTTCAACTTTGATAAGTGGATTTGTTCACAAAATGGACAGTTGAAACGGCGTGGTTGAAAAGTGCTGAGGTTCATTCTTCAACTTAAAAAGATGAATAGCTCCTTTCATTTCACACAAGTGTTGGGTTAAAATTTTTCAGTGGTATAAAGTTCCCACAAAGCAGACCTTACCAGTCTTTCCATAGCTTGTGCACATGTTTTTGCGTCCACGGATATTAAGCAGCATCTGAAAAAAGACAAGCCTTCAAGACTTTTCGATCGGACTGTGTCACACTTTGAGCTGGCAGACGTTTGGAGAAAAAGGGCTCTGTGATATAAATAGCTTACAACCACACCAATAACCAGTTTGGACTTAACAGGGTGAGAAAGCAAGGAGCTCAGTTTCAAATATAAAGAAAAGAGGTTTTGACTTTGTTTGCTGCTTCAGAAATTAGGTCCAGCTACATCCACTTAGTAACCTATTTTATAACAAACAGCGTGTAATTTAACCATTCATCTGGTAAAACATCACTATCTGCAGATTGATGGTGACAAATCTTTGAATTGTAAACTAAAGTATCGTGTTAAAAATAATTTACGTGTACTTGATTGTAGTTTTTGTGCAAATACGCGAAAGGAAACTTAAACACTGTTCCATTCGTATTTATTTTATTAAAAGAGAACGAAAACTTCATAATTTTAGCCATGTTCTATGTATGTTTCCATTTATTGATGCAAGTTTTTGTTTTGCGGATTTAAAACTTCGGACGCAATTATTCGAATACCGTCAAGATAAGAGCACATGATAAAAAATATTTTCAAGGGTTAAATTAACGTTGGACATACATAAAAAATTATGTTTTTTAATTTCATAATCAGCCTAGCATTCAGATCTTAGCGATTCTACATTCACTTGCAATGAAGACCTCGAGTCTGTGCTTGGCTCTTCTTTTTTTCGTTTTCAACGTCAAAGTCAAAGGAGCTGCTTTCATGAACAGTTATCCTTCCCTTCGAGTTCATCATTCAGAAAAATGCGAGGTATAAGCGCAACACGGTGTTTTTAAAGGCAGTTTTTTGCATGTAAAAGCTTATTGAACTCAATGCAAACGTACAGGTCTTTGGTCATAACAAGCTGCAGAAAACACCTTATGTTAATTTGCTACCTTCATCAAATTTATTTTAAAGTATTATAACATACTCGGAAAAGCAAGTTCTTTTTTAATGTCGCAGGTATTTTGTACGCTTAAAAATCATTAATCGATGGTCTTCAATATAACTATAATGAATAAAAATACCTCTATTTTCCTGTTTAGTTTCTGACTTTTGAAAACGTCGTTTGGTTCGCATAGTGAATCATAGGCTTCAAACTGTTTAACCGCATGCTTAAATATGGTTTGAAATTGCATTAAGCTGACTATTCATACGTTCTTAACAAATTATTAAAAAGTTTTGTAAGGCGAACCCTTTAAGTTGCGACAGATTGCAGTGATGATTATGCTTAAAAACATTTAAGTATTTTAGACCTCAAGACTTATTGAAAGCCTCTATTATATTTTACTGAAGCAAAACAAACAATACAATTTTGATAATTTAACCTATACCAGAAACTCCTTGTTTAATAAATTAAATCATAGTTCTTCTTGATTCTATAAGTGTACTCCCTTTCGGCAGATGATAACGTTTTAGTAGAAAGAAAATTTTGACCAAGACAACTTATAAAAACTGAGTTTTTGTCAAATGACATGATACTTTACGTCAAAAATATGTACAACACGTCAGTTTGTTTTTCATAACACAAAAATTGTTCATTTTTTCGTTCTGTCACTTGGCAAAAGCATACTTTTTTGAAATTTTGCTCACTGTACTCTACAACTTTATTCCAGGCAGACCGGACAAGCATATTCAGTAATTTCAACTTTCCGCACTATCTGGTGAGGATTATATTGCGGTAATTACTACCTGGGAGGTATTACAGTTAAGAACTCATAAACGTGCCTGTCTGGTTTGAAATTTGAGTTAACAAAAAACAACTTGGTTTGTAGTGCTCCTCTCATGACGCAAGTGGCACGTTTATGACCTCCGGAATACTTTCAAAGGAATCAAATGCCCGGTNCAAAAGGAACGTACAAAGCACAACCAGTAAATTATAATCATATGAAAGCACTTGAGGAGAACTCAAAGTGTTATGTCTGTTCATTNCTNGCCNTAAAAAAAACTGTGCGAATCAGCATTGTTCTTACAGACCACAAATTCCATAAATGAAAGAGAGATCATTTCGATACTTAAACGAAAAACAACCTATTAATTCCTCTGAATAATTTCCATCACAGTTTTTTCTAAAGTTTTCTCTAACTCAGAACATGTCCTGTACCTATCATTTAGCTATCTACTACATTTTAATTTCGCGTTTTGTTTTTGATATTTTATTTATTTGGTTTTCTGGCAAAAACAGCCAAGAAAGGTTAAAGGTTGGATTACAAAGGAAAAGAATGCCTGTGAGAATATATTTACATCGCTCGAAAAAAGTGATATTTAACTGTAGATGGTTATCTAAGCTTTCATCCAAAATGGATCTCAAGCGACCAGTTTTTAGAAGCTTTTGTTCTTGTTCGTGAAATGTTGTTGTCAGCCTAAACTCGTGCAGCTGAAGTAAATTAACTATAATAATTATAGGACCTTTTTCAGAAATTTCAATGAAATCGAGGAATTTTAGATGAGGAGCGTTTTGCGTAGAGTCAAACTGTAACTAAGCTCATGCTCTATGTTGAACGAAAGACGGCCTATATGCTATTACCAGGGGCGTGCAGAAGGAGATCAAACTGGGCGGCGGCCCCGGGCATCCAAAACAGAGAGCCAGTGGCGTAACTGAAGGGGGCAGGGGGCGAGCCGCCCTCCTGGCAAGCTAAATGTAAAAACTGGTCCCCCTTTATCTGATATTTTTATATTTAGTATTATTTGTGTTTTCAGTAGATTGTTGCTTTTTTGCGTTTTTCGGGGTGTTTTCGTTTTTTTAGCTAGTATAAACATCCACGATATCTCGACTCACTATCTTTTCTTCACTTTTTTTCTGAATGCTGGCTAGTGGCCCTCCTACGGTGGTCAGTGGGTTTCCTTCAGCGAAGTTTTGTCCCACTGGCTCAAACCTCTAGTCTAGTTACTCCACTGCAGAGAATATCCAAAGAGTAAAATTACAAAAATTAATTTTTATTAAGATGCTGCAACTACATGCTTCTTCGTATTGTAAGGCTACTTACATATGTTGCATGGATCTGATGGGAACTTGCCTGGGGGATATGCAAATGTATGTTAAGTGACCCGAGAGAGAGATGAAGCGCTGACATCATTAAGGCCTTATACCCTATCTTTCTTCTTCCTTTTGTAGTCTGGCCAATTCCTACTAATTAACTTATTGTTAATGTGCGATTTGTAGTTATCAAAAAAATTCTCGATTCTATCCAGAGCCGGGGTCCTTAACTGGGGTGCGTGAAAGGTTCGCAAAGTGGCGCCAGTCTGGCAGTGACATATTACTGTTAGCATTAAACTAATTATTTTTTATCATTTATAAATTTATTATCATTTCACTATAAACCCCATAATCAAAACCAAGAGGAGAGGACATTACAGTGAACAAAAATCGGGACCTCTTCGACTTGCTTGTTCAAAGTTGTATTAATGAGTGAAGAAAGCTTCTTGTTACGATTGTGTCCTGTCTTCTTGTAAAAAAATGGGGTAGTGCAATCATTTGCCGATAGGAAAGCTCAGTATACGTTTGTAACAGAATTATTCATGTGTTCTAGTCCAGAAGTTCCCAACCTGAGGTACATGTACCCCTAGCCTAGGGACACATTTGCTTATCTGAAGGGGTACATTTATGGTTAGCAATAGAAGGAAAATATCATTATATTCGTGAGTGTTTAAATACACGAAACTGGTTTAACTGTGCAAATAAATTATGATGGATTCACTTATGTACGTCACCACTGTGATTTACAATTACTACTGAATGATATATACAAGTATGAATCATCGCAAAAGGATGAAAGTAGAACCAAGCAGGCAGATTCGTTAGAAACTTGCCGCAAGGCTAGAGTTTGTCTTTTTTCGAGTCTGGTATTATTCATTTGGGCATCCCCGTGGACCGTAAGAGTATTATTGCACAATGACTGATACAGTGGAAGCGTCTTTAGGCTGATGATTATATAAAAAATAAAACTTTACAAGCAACAAAAAAATTGTCCGTCTTATGCTGTTATAATCATTTTTTGGTGTAGCACCTACAGGAAAAAACTAAAAAGTATACCATACACAGAGGGTTTAAATTTTGATGTAAGCACAAAATCTATAGCCGAAGTGATTTTTTCAGTTTTGGTTTTAACAACCACAACAGTATAGTTTCTGATTATTGACAATTTTTTGCGTTTGATGATTTTGTTAGAGGATTTTAGATTGTCATTTTAAACATTGCGCTTGTAAGCTTCGTGGTCAAGACAGACATAGTTTAAAGGAATTGTATCTAGTGGTGGTTGTGCTTGCTGCGAAAATATATACGAGTATGTTTCCTGAAATGCAGTCATGATGCTTTGTCAGACTATTTCATTTGGGTAAAACTCAAGTTTCGCCCATTTTACGAATATTTTTTAATAGTTAGCACCGTTGGTGCATTTAGTGAAGCTTTTTTATTTACAGAATACATCAAAGGGTAAACTTTCTCGACGGTTTATTTCCATGGCTGAAAGCTCTCGATTATTTTCTGCAACTCTTATGAATGATTTAACATCATCTCAAACAACTAAGTCGCAAAACATTCTTTTTTCGCCTTTGGGATTGATGACGTTGTTATCAATGTTGAGATCGTTCTCATCTGGCCAAACAAGGTAACGCCACTAGATATTGTTTTGTTTCCTTTTATGACATTTCCCAAGGTGAAAGAGAACTATGATCAATCCAAGTCACACAAAAATGTCATGATAAATGGCTGAAACTGTTATAAATCAAAAAGACTCAGGGATGCAACTTTTAATGTAAAACGTGTGGTAAATTTCTATAAATACTCTAAAGCTTCATTGTACAGCAGTGTTATGCTGCATTGCATTTTGCAAAGAAGCGCATTTACTGATGGAAAATGAATGCACTGTTACTTCCTTAATACTCCAAGTCAGGGTGTCTTAATGGTCCGTATGCAGGTTCTCGTCTTAGGTATCCTAGGCAGGAAGCTTCGTAGGTAATTTCACAGTGGATTCTGCAGTAGTTGCTTAAAGAGACGGGAGTGCAATTTGAAACTTATTTTTTTTATTTTATCTGGAAACCGAACCGGATCCGCTTGATAAGCACTTGCTCTAACATTGTACCCTGTTAGATGACGTGTTTCCTGATGGATTGACAAAAACGATAACTTGTACTCAGCAACAAAAAAACAGAAAAATATAATAGCGCTTCTAATAGCGCTGATAAGTTTCGGTTAATTTACTTCAGTTACTGCAGAGAGCAAGCTTTCTTAGAGTTTTGGTGTGGCAGTTTTGTATTTAATTTGAAACATGAATAGCCATCACACTGTAGGGCATTTTTTCTAAATTAAAATGGAAAAAATTCCATAATTAGCAGCTGCTCGATATGCTTTGATTTTTGTTTTGCATCACGTGATCAATGTCTGAACCATAAAACACTGTCTTCTAATCTCATTGTTGATGCACACTTCCGTACGACCTCTACTTTCGTCTGAGGAATTTACTCCATAGTCCATTTTATAGCTAGTAAAAATCATTCCTTGCTAAAGTTATATCGCCAGGCTTGTCCGTAGAAATGTCATTCCTCTGGGAATCCCATGGGATGGGACAGCACATATTTGTATTTCTCATGAGACAGTAGCCATGTCACAGCAACTTCATTACGTCAGAGCTAACCTTAGTTTATACTTTTACCTGTTAAAGTTTTTTTAAAGTCAATAAATTTTGTCGTTTTGCATGTCTCTTTGTACATGTAGTCCTATTTAGTAGATACTAAACCTAAACTTTCAACAATTTAATAATTTTAATTTAATTGTATTCCATATTAATATTATAATGGGTATCCCGTGGGGTGGGACAGGCATAAACTGCTATGTGATGTGATGGGACAGACAAATATGTCCCATGGACAATCCTGTATATCGCCATGTGTACAGTAAAAAATTCCATCAATGCAGGATTTCGGCCACATTTACAGCTAAAGCTACATTCACTAAACATAGCAGTATTTTCGAGAACGGCGGCTCAGCCACTTTCAACTCTAATTAGTGATCTACGTCACAAGCGAAACAATTTATTTCGAACAATATCACAAGTGACCTTTTTAATTCACGATGTGTGTGTTGATCACAGGGTCGAAATAGATCGTTTATTCCTATTTCGAGACGCGTCTGGGAGAAACGTTGCCGACAATCTGATAGACGATATTCTTAAGTCTGCTCTGGAGTCAAATTCAACCAACTTAACCATGTCAACAAACCTTCTTGTTGACAAGCAACTTTTGAAAAATGCAACACCACGACTCTGGGAAATTTTGCTTGAACATGGCGCTTGGTTTTCTTCTTGTTCCTTTCAGATGCAACCGCAGGTATTGTTTTCTGTCAAATCAAGGTGTCAAATTTATGTTACGCAACAAACTAAGTTGAGGATAAGATTGCAGACCTATATGTGTATTGAAATGGATCTGATCATTAGGCTTTTGCTTATATTAATTCATTTCTAAGGCAATATGTTTTTTTCTTTTACTTTTTCCGACGTTTTTAAAAAAATTTGTTGTAAAGTGACAAAAATCGACCTCTCAGCAATAGACGACTTTTCTTGGAAACGTCGTGCTAAATTTAAATGAGATAATCCAACGTCAGCAACTCTAAACGACAAAGGAACAATATTCACCAATACCGGTGCTGCAAACACTCCGTGGCAGCCATGAGCCATCATGGCAGGATCTTGGTTAAATTCCACTTTTGGAAATAAAGTTGTTTCTAAACAGCAAAAAAACTTTTAAATAAAAAATCTGCACCAATATTTGCAAAGTTTTTGTCTGCTACAAAGGTTATCCTCGACGAAACAATTTAATTCTATAATGCAACCAAGGAAATCGTAATAAACACATGTAATTATTGAAAAAGCAAAAAATTGAGCCTGTGTTACGGACACTAATTCACAGAATATTTTTAGGTCTGTCAGTCTATTGCAAATGAACGAATAACTGCAGTGAGTAGAGGCAGAATAAATGGATTCTTGCAATCCGAAGATATTACATCTGATACCCGACTGATTATATTCAACGTGGTTGACTTTTTGGGTGGATGGACCAAAGGTTTTAGTACCAATCGAACCGCAAACCAAACATTTTACCTTGCAGACGGCTCACAGATACAGGTACGTACGAAATCATACATTGCTGCTATCTGTTTTTCTAGCAAAACTTGAAAATGTCGTGAGTTCTGGCAGACGACCATTTTTCCTTTTAAAATAAATCCACCACAACTTTCTTTAAGTAGTAACTGAACTGTTAAGAATATGTTTTATTCTGCAAACAAGCGCTTGCTGTGACCAGTTTCGAATGTTTCTTTTACAGTTTAAAATGTTTCTTTGCAGAAAGGTTTTGTTTTATTAATACATTACGTTGAGTAGTGTGTCCTATTGTCTGTACATTCTCTGTAAAGTTTTGCATACAAAATTTGAAATAGACTTTCGATTAGAAGAAAAATGGGTCGAAAAAAGTTTTTCCTTTGGATCGCGTACGCAACGTAGTGATAAATTGTAGACGTATGATAATATGTCGCCACTCCGCTGATGTAAGAAATAAAAAGCTACGTTAAGTGTCAGAATCATTTTCTCCTCACTTGTAATATGAAAATATTAGTGCTAAATTTGAGCAAGATGGAAAGTGCTGCGTTGTTAAAATAGACACCCAAGATGTTCCACAGAGTTACTAAGGCTTTGTAACATTCAATGATTTTTACAACAGGTACCGATGATAAAAAATGAAACATTTTACCTTCACCGAGTGGCGTGCAGTCTGCCTGGCAACAACATTTGCAATTCAGAAGCGGTTCCGGACATACTCATAATTCCTTTCCAGTGAGTAGACACGAAAGTAAAGCTAATAACAAAGCAACAGGTTAGCTGTCGGAAATGGACCTGTCGTCACCTTTTTGTTCAGCGCAAGCCCTCTTATGCAGCTGAGAAAGTACCTAAAATTCTGCCATTTTCTACCGGCGAATTTTTGGGACAGTGTTTCTCTATTCGTGGTGCGTACACTTCAGATTGTGTTACATGTGGTAAGAACCCGTAACCAAATGTATTCAAAACTTTACTTTCTAAGATACGCTTGTTTAGATTTCACCTTTTCTCAAAGCGTAAATGCAATATGCGGGTTGCAAAAGCAGATTTTAAAGTTTCAGAAGATGGGGAGAGCAATCGACTGTTACTGCTTTTGTGTGTTAACGTCTGTCTCATCTTACACATGCGGACGCCGTCTTTCATTTAAAAAATGGTTTGAGTTTAAACTTGGTTGAATTAAAACGTCTTGCGGGGCAAAAAGTTTGCGCACGTCACAGAATTAGACTTACAGTTTGTTTTATAGCATATGTGCGATGTAAGCACACAAGGGCCATCTCTGAAGAAATATGATAATGAGAGACAAAACTTGAAGGACTAAGTTTTGTTAAAGTTTTGCTGTTGTTGTGATCATGGCTCTGTTGTTGTTGTGATCATGGCTCCAGTAAAACTTCGTGTTAACAGAGGGGGAAAACAGCAGATTGTATTTCTTGTCCCCAACGAATTCATCAGCATTCAAGAGATTCAGATGCAGCTGGGAAGTCAGATCCAAAAATGGAAGAGCACTGTCAAGTGCGGTCGAGTGGACCTGACTTTGCCAAAGTTTCAGGTATTTTCTTGCAAAACGAAAAACAGCGCTCTTGATTTTTTGTAAATTTATAAATTACGTTTCAGTATTTATAGCTTTGGAGTGCAGCGTGGAGAAATTTGAATTGCAAAGTGCGCCACAAAAGGTTGAAAACCACTGTTCTAAGGGGTGACCAACATAATGTAAAAATAAAGCCAATTGGGGTTAAAGATTACGCTCGAAACTTTTCAGTACTCCAGCAACCTTTTATTTATTTCTCAGGTGAAGTCTAAGTCTGACCTGCAACATGCACTGAAGAAACAAGGTGTAGTCTCAATTTTTGACGAATCAAAAGCGAACATTTCAGTTTTCTTGTCACAAAGGATGTTTATATCTGAAAGTATGTTGCTTTTACTTTGTTAACTTGTGCCGTCTTGTAAATCAAGGTTCAACAGTTGAAAAATTATCAGCAAGTTTGGATTTGTATATCCAAAATAATTACTCTGAAGATAATAGCTGAGAAATTAATCCATGTGCAAAGATTTTGACTCATTTCTTCAGAAAAAAATCTTGCACATGCTCATTTGCACGTAATCCCAAAACACATTAGATTTTTTTTTTTCGAAAAGTGTGTAACGCTAGTTTTCCGGTTGTTTTTCAAATTTTTCTGAGAAGTTCAATTTTGTAAAAACTGAAAAACGTCTTGATTTTCTTCATAGGTTTTATTATTTCACACCAACTATCCCAGCATCATAAAGTTTATCAACTCTTTTTACGATTGTAAACGTTTTACAAACAGGTTTCAAACACATCGAAATTTTGTAACAACAGTGACAAAAGTATATGAGTAAAACAAGTTTGATAGCAACTGCAATAAGACAAATTTTAATGCTTTCTTGGTACAGATTTTATATGGTGGGGAATGACTATTTCGAAAAACAGTTTCTATAGAAGGAACATTTGTTATGTTCTTTACCTTAGAGATGCTATATTTCCTGGAGTAAACTCTTAAAACTAAAAGCACTTGAACAAGTCCTATAGTTGATTTTTCGCTACAACTCTTGTTTAAAAGCTCAATAAAAGTAAGTTAGTTATGATAATTTAGTGTATGGCTAACATAGGTCCTCTCCTTTTGGACGACACGTCCTTCTTTTCCTTCTTTTTGAAGAACAATAAAATATCCTCTAAGGACGTTCAAAACTTGTCGGAATGTCCTTATTTTGCCTTTCATGTGTTTTTATGCATACAAGGTACGATCAGTAGGTAATGCATATATCCTGTACTGAACCGTATTCAAGAAACTACGGTTAGTTCGTTGGTTAGAGCAGGTAGTTGGGCGGTTATTTTGGACATGTTGATATCGTTATGCTGTGAACAGCGGTTGCCATCGAAAAAGGTGTCCTTCATTTAGATCATGGACATATGCCACCGGATACCTTTAGTCTCCAAGCGCAAAGCGAATAATGTGTCTACCGAACTGTAAACGAATTTCGGTTCCCATGCACGATTCGTGACATCCACTGAAAATTCATTTCCCAAATACATGTTTGAACGCCTTTTTCTCAAATTGCTTAATTTTTGTGACACCACTGCAGGCTGCACTAGCCCATAAGTGTTGACGCATTTTCTCTCTAACTATCATGAATATATCCAAATATGTGAAAACAGCAAACGTTTTACGTTGCAACGTTAAAAGAATTTATTATGGTGGCTTGACCTTGCCTGAAACGCATTTAGCTTCCATAAACCATATAACCAGCTTGGGTTCATTGAACCTTATACTCAGAGCAACACACGTTTACTTGCTGCTTTAAACTTTTCCCTTTACATTATAAGTAGCTTCGCCCTAAGGAGGTCTGCAGACTAAATTACCCCTGGTACTTCGCAGCCTCCCACTCCCCCCATGCATTTTATAAAGTCTACTTGGAAGTCATCGCAGCGCTGTATTATAATAACCGTCAAGGCGCCATTCATTCGTGCGCCCTTTATGCATGCGTCTCATCAAACTAATTGTGTTAGCGCCATCAAGTGTATGCTTTTCTACTACCGCCATATCTATCTTATCTATCTTCGGAAATTCCAGTGATAGCACGCAGTGATTAAAAATAGCAACACAAAAGCCTTTGTTTTGAATAAAAGTAGAACTTTTCCAAGCAAATGCAATGTTTTCGAAAGTGAATGCAGTGTTTTCCAAAACGTCCCACGCTATTTTATTTAAATCTGTGATTTCTGCATTCCTGTTTCCAATACGACTGTATAACATTCAAATTTGCTTACTTTGGAATAATGCCGTGAATTTCCAAACATTTTGTTCATTTTTATAAAACTTCTTCACCCTTGACAAAGTTTGAAAAAAAAACAATCCACGCTTGATTTTTGATCTATCTCATCATCATTCAAAACCTTAGGGAAAGCTTTCGCATGTTATATTTTACTGTACTTCAAATTCGTGAAACTCCGAAACCTTGAAAAACTGCTTCTCTTGTGCTCCCATTCCATAACTTCAAGTCGGAACCTAAATGTTTTTACCGAATAACGAACTTAAACGCTGCATGACAATTGGTGAAAGCCTTCCAAGAAGCAGGTGAAAGTTTTCGCTGGTATAGTAAGTTAAAACCTCTTGTCATGATAAACGACGTTTCTGAAATTTGGTGACTATCACCCCCAAAAATTATCGTCTATCGCAATCATTCTCAATTTGTGCAAGTTTGATTTTGACTCCAATGTTTTACAGTTAAACAAGAAAGTGTATTTGAACTGAACGAACAAGGAGTGGAAGCAACATCAGCTGTAGCAGCTGTAGTCGTTTTGCGATTCCGGCAACTGCCGATAAATTTTACCATCAACCGCCCATTCCTTTTCCTCATCGAAGACGTGTCTACGCAAGCATGGATTTTTATTGGAAGAATCGAAGATCCTCGATAGGGCTCCATTCTGCAAAGTTAACGCGTGTTGGTGATTTTTCAATACTTTCGTTTTCTCAAAGAGAATGATTTTTCTTGCCCTACCACTGCACTGAACAAGAATCCAAGAGATTGTTTTCGTGTTTTTGTCTTTTATAATATTCTGCATGTCTGAATCGTAAATCAATTCACTTTTTTGAAACGAATCTGCAGTTTTTGATTTTAGGTGTAAAGTGGTTCTGCAATTACATGTAGTAGACTATTTTCATTACAATTTCTAAAGTTTTTACCGACAAGCCTTCTAATTTTATATTTCAACTTGAAAAAATCTTTCGGTGTTTTATTTGTGTGCTAAGCGCTGGGGGATTTCAATCTGTAAAACCACGTGTCTTTCCATTTACACTCGCTTTTGATATGGAAAGATGAAGTTGCACGCAAAACAATTATTTCCTTTCTACGCAGTTGCAGAAACATTTTGAGTAGGACCTTTTTATGATTTCCGGCTTTTTTAATTGTGTGCACATTTGCTGGCGGTTATTTTTTTAACTTTACTTCCGTCTTTTACTGGAAATGCACCTCTTGCCTTCGTTCTGCAATTACTTAGTGTACTTCAAACTGCGTTAATAGTACTTTCGTTGTACGATTTTGTGTGTACAAGACAACAGAGTAGCCTAGCTTTTGTTAACTTTCTAAACATAAAAATGTTTCTGTTGTAGCGTTTGCCAAAAGCTAAACAAATTTTTCCTCTCGAGTTTTAGTTGCGTGAAGGAAAGAGCTCTGCCAATTCCATGATTGATCTTTGATAAAAGTTCAGAGTATCCTTAACCTACTTTTGTTTAGACAAAAAGAGTTTTAGTGTTTTTTTCTAAAATGTCTTAAAGAAATGGAGACGAACCTCTGAAAAACAGTTTACAAAAAAACTGTTTTGTAAAAAATTTTTTATCAAATTCAAACACTTATCTTGCCAATTTTCATTATTGTGTTAGTACAGGTTTTCCATTCTAATTTTGTGGTTTTCGAAAACAACAACGAAAGACAGTCTTGTTTAATTTTGTGTACATTTATTGCCGGTGGCAAGACCGCCTCAGGCTGAATGAACCGATTGGTCCCAGTCCATAGTCTCGCTCATGAGGGATCGTGCGCTGGACCGAAGCTCTCACAGTGGTCTGAGGCTTTAGCAAAACAAAGCCAGGTTAGGAATTAGGGTAAAAACACCACCAGCGTCTGAATCACTTCTTGCTTTTTCAATGTGGTTTTAAACCCGATTATCTTGACTAAACATGTTGCCCATATACACACTGTGGTGCAGTGGCAAAAAATAATTGAGGAAAGCTCTTAGCAAAATAAGGCATGCTTTGGAACAATTAAGATAGTTGAGGTTTCCTTCTGAGAATTTAACAAAAATCACGAAGTCCTTCGCTTTCAAAATCACTTGTTTGGCGGCGTTCTCCCAAGCACACTACGCCACTGCATTTTATGAAGTTACAATAGCTGCAGAGCACGCAAACCTCCGAATCAGGGGAATAATATTATAGAAACACTTTTGGCAAACTTTATAGAAGATTGACCCACTTTCAAAACTGTTGGCCATTTTGCTTGAATTATTCTGGTTTTTTTTGCTGAATTTGACCCGTTTTTCACAATTTTCTAACTGCTGTGTATGGCGATTGTTCTTGCCGCGCTATAGCGTGAATATGCAGCCTCCTACCACTGTGCTCCAACCACGGGTGTTGGAAGGGGGTGAGAATGGGCCAAGGCCTCCTGGCTTTTGAAATTTGATATTTTGCTATTAACATTTTGCTATAAAAATGTTTTCTCTCATTTTTGTAGTAGGAAAAATGAAATTTCACCACTGTAACCCCCTGGAAAACCCTTTTGGCCTACCCCTGGAAAAATCCTCTATTGCCTCCCTCTGGAAAAAATCCTTCCGACGCCCATGGCTCCAACTAACTTATTGCCGTGCTTGAAAACAACAAAGAGTGCAAAGAATATTAATGTGAGAGGAATGTGTCAAGGTGATCTTAATTAGTTTCTTTTTGGTAAACGTAACCCATGTGATCAACGCTAACATCATCCATACCGTCTTACCGCTTGTAAGACATTCTTTCTCAGTTGTAGTGTTGTGTAGACCACTTACTAAACCTCATCACAAGATTACGGAAGTTACGGAACCTTGGCTTTTTGTAGGCAATAGTAAGGCGATTGGAGACATACAAAATTCGTTTTATTACAAGAAAACGCACAAATATCAGTTCTACACTCGACCCCATTTCGGTAATAGTTTTTCTTGGTAAAGCCTGTTTTTATAATATAAAATAACGCAAGCTTTACTCAATGACAATAAAATTGTATAACAGAATTAACGAACAAACGCGTGTTAAAAAGAGCAATTTCTATTATTGCAAAAGCGTAGTTACAACAAACGCATTGATTACTTTTCAGAAGCTGCTTGACAAACTGCGGCAATTAAGTTCAAACTTTTGCTAAAGTGCTCATCTTGTAATCTTACAGACTATCGCACTTTGGATTCTTAACAAAGTCACAAAACAGCCGTATAATATTTTCAGGCAATAACGTCATATCACGTTGAGACAAAAATTTACAACCTGCGTTAGTTGGCAACGATGTGTTAATTTCGTCTTTTGAACAGTTGTTTTGTACTATACAGTTGGAAACAACCAACAGGTAATGTTAAAGCAGAAGTTATTTAAAAGTTACCTGGGGTTAGAAGTATCGCCCGCGTATAAAACAATGCAAAAGTAGTTCTTCAGTTGTAAATCACTCTTGTAAAAGTAACGTCAATGCTATGCTCAGTGTTTTCACGTGACCGCAAGGACTAATCCTTTTCTACACAAATTCATCATCCTCAACAAAATGCATAATTTTTAGGTGTTTGTTCACACAAAATGACCTTAGTTTGTCTTTTCTGCATCAACAATAACCACTCAAGCCCACAACAGTATCAATAGATTAAAAAAATATAATAAAGTTCGTGGTTAGGAAAGTGTACCCAAGTGCAATGCAGTCAAGCACTTGAACGGCAGGACTTTCCTTTTTGAGGGCTTTGAGGTACAAGTGGTTTGGGATTGACGCTGTTCCATTTGGCGGAGACGCAACAAAGAGTGGCTGTACAGACGTAAGCCAACAAACCACCAATCAAAACAAAGAATGAAATGACGACTGGGTGGCTGCAAAAATAACATGTTTAAACATCTACTGGAAGCAACAAAGGAGCATGTTTTTTCTGCTAGTGCGTTGAATAGATTGTGTTTTTTTCAGAGGATAGAACTCTAATGAAACGTTTACAACAGTTTTTTTAAGTCAAGGTAAGTTACTTTAGGGCTTAATACATGTAAACGAAGGACAAGTAATCGTGCATTTTCGCTCTTTCGAGTTTCATCCGTGAAAGGTATGCTACAAACAGCTAATTACCAAAAGTCACAGGATGCAAATATACTGCGCTAAACATTACAACACACATTACACCACAAAGCTGATATTTAGACTATTTTTATTTCTGCCAAACCTGAAAGCGCTGAACTGCGGCGCTCCTGGATCAGACTTTCGGATGTCTATGTTTTCTACCGTTTCTGGTTTTGTTGATTTTTCACCAACCTGGGTACCCGATGCAGTTGTAATAGCGTTGATTGCCTCTGCAAAGAATTCGCTGTTTGGTTGAAATTTCCGTGTTTACTTTCAGTAACACTTCATTTTCGCCAACAATACCATGGTTTACATAAGTGAGCTTTTGGTTAAGATGAGGTGGAAAGCATTTACTGATGAAACACCTCCTTCATTCACAAGATACATATTTCATCTGAGTTGACAAAAACTTTGTTTTTGAGGAACTGTTATGCTTTACAAGACATCTTAATGTGTTGAGGGCTAAGAAAAACTTCCCATTCCTCCGGTGACTTTCATTTCAATCGACAGCAACTTCGCTCCCTGCTACATGACCATCTCATGATCATGTTCTTGCACTTTCTTCTAGTTCGTAGTCAAACTGAATTGCTATTACTATCAGCAATGGCAAACCTCTACCCAGCTCAACTAGCATGGACGTATTTTACAGAAAAAGTACTGTTAATTATAACCAATAGTTTGGAAAAAATATACATCTCTCATGATCAAAAAATCTGAATCGTTTCAGAGAAAGGTTACAGGTTTGCCAACATCAAGTTATCGATGAGTTTGTTGGGCTGTGTTTGCTTTTGTGGAAAATGACGGCAATATGTTGAGTATCACTAAAAGAAATGGATTCAGGCGCTTCTGAAACTATTACGATTAGCAAAAAAAACAAAATTCTCAGAAAAAATGTCGTCATGCCGAATTTTTGATGGATTTCTTACATGTTTACCCAGTTTTCTATGTTAGTAGATCTTGTAGCCGTAAAATTTGCCTGAACTCATATAGACTTGATTTTTTGCTGTAGTCGACTTACGTATTGTGTTGTTGTTTGTTGCATCGCAATTGATAATAATGTTCTGCGGTTCGACTACAGTGCATGGATTTTAGATGAAATAATAGACAGACATAACCTAGTGGAATTGTTGAACGCTATTAAATTTGGAAACGACTACACAAAAGAAATCATATTTTTATATGAAATCATGCCCAATAAGGCGAAAATAGTTGTTACACTCGCAAAACATTCATCGTTAGCAAAAATTCAGTAAATGAAGCGCAAACTATTGAGCAGCAAAGATCGTGGGGCTGTGCAATAAACAGAACATGGGGTCAAACAAGTGTATAATTCGATATATTACCGCTGCAATGGTTGATGCGGCGGAGCTATAGTCCACCAAAGCGAATGTCCTTGTAGACCAGTGACTTTCAACATGGAGTCGCGACTGCAGAGGGTTCGTGAACCATTGTTGGAGGGGTCGCGAGTAGATGTTTTATGTACCCAGCTGTATTACATTTGCTTTATTCGAGTTTCAGACGGGAGTTGCTGGATTATAGTGGGTTGCTATAATCCATGTGGGTTGCACCTGAATTAGAAACAACGTGACGCGATTCTATTATACCAGTGTTTCTCAACCAGTGGGCCACAGTGCAGTTTTTGAGTAGGCTATATAAGAACAGCTTTGTTTTAAGGAAAATGTTAGGTACTCGGTATGGGCCTGTAGGGACCCGATTTCGCTGATTCCAGGGACCCGATTTTCTCTGATTTTGGAGACCCGATGATAATTTTCTCTGATTCTAGGGACCCGATTTTCAATTCTAGGGACCCGAATCGGGTCCCTAAAACACCTTGAAAAAAAACCTGTTTAAGAATGAATCGCTTCTTGAAAATAATGTATTTTGTCTATGCATATAAAACCGTCGCCATGGTAAAAAGCCAGTGGTCCATGCAATTTTTACCAAAAGTTTTCTGGGCCAGGTAAGAAAAAAGTTTGAGAAACACTCTATTAGACAAAACGCCTGCTACGGAAATTGTTGAGTTTATTCATAGTAATTGGAAAACATGGCATTCTAGAGTTGGTGATGCTAACACACCAACATTAGTATACTAGTTAAGGTAGAGGCAAGGGTGCTGATGTAAGGTTGAAATTATACGCAGTCATAAATGTGGTGAAAAACTTTCATAGCGCGGTTGTTTGCACACGAGATGTTCACGATTCTGACCATGAAACTTTTGAATAACCTCGTTTGGAATATTTTGGATTAGAGCAAAATCTGTATTACACAGTGGAAAAATCGCAGTTGAATACCTGTTCAGAATGTTATCTATCATCAAACACAACTACCAAGCGTTTCTTCACTAAAAGAAGCCGCAAAAACTTGCAACACTACAAAACAAGGGGTTTTGTGACTGCAGTAATACTGGTCAGATCCTACTGAGTTGCGCATCAGCGATGATACATATGGCCGAGTCGCACTGAAATTGAATCTGCAAAGAGGTTTCTCCGAAGACATAGGCGGGAAAGTCAACCTTGGCCTTTTTGTCCAACTGGGATTTCGTCCAGTGCAGTTTTTGTTCGGTGTGATTGTGTCCGGGACCCAAAAACACTGACTGTTTGGATGTTGCTTCATGTGTTTATCCATGTGACCCCGAATCTGGCGACTTATGTTCAGTTGCTACGTAAATAAGGTCACACTTTTCAGAGCACGAATATGCCAACGTGTCGTGTGTATTAGAACTTCTAATCATTTTAAAAGGGGTTGTGGTTCCATACCTGGAAAATTAGTTCAAAGTTTAAATTCGTCATACTCACTCTTGTGGACAACATTGTTACGTACGAAACAACAGAGATTGTGCTTTTAATCAGGACTGCTTACAATGCGTTTTTCTGAACCCAAAAAAACAAGTTATAAAAACATGTGCTGCCTGTTTAGTTCATTAGTTTCCGAGCACACTTTCCTCGTTGTTGTAGTTCTCGGATCGCTGGATACCCAAGTTGCGAACACAACCACGATTGTTTCCATAATTGCGATTAAGCTCGCTTATAATTACGTGCGACAAAAACTAATACAAATACATGCACGGCATTTCATACCGTCGTTCCCAGTTACTTGTGGCGTAACTTTTCGAGTTGTTACGTCTAGCGTAGCTCTTGTAGTTGTTACTTCTGGCGTAGTTCGTCCGAGACATATAGCATTAATATTGTTCGAATCGTCGTTGCAACCTCTTTGACCCGAACACAGCTGTTTATCGTCGAAGCAGTACGACTGATCGTAACATAACATGGCCCTAAAATAAATAAGTTCGTTTAAGATGCATAAATTTTATCCATGGAATTCTAATAAAATCATCGCATTGGAAAGAAAATCAAGCGCAGAGAAAATCTGGTCACAACTAGCTTCTATGGCACGACAATACGATTACTCCGTGACGCTATAAAGAGGCCCAGCAACGGCTTGGCAACAGGACATCTTGCCGATCAGAAGACTTCGCAGACATAGGCGTCGGAAGGATTTTTTCCAGAGGGGGCCACTAGGGGATTTTTCCAAATTTTTTCCAGGGCGGAACAAAAGTGGTGAAATTTGTTTTTCCCACTCGCAATTAAGAAAACAACCTTTTTTGCTGAAACTTTCAAAATTCAGGGAAGGCAAGGCCCTCCTTTACCCTCCGACGCCTATGTTCGCAGACCGAAGGGTTTGGTTGCATGTCACTTTAACAATTAAGAAAATCTTGGATCAGCAGTTAAACAATCTAATTGTTCTGTCAGTGAATCGTCACGACGCAGGCCTGGTTATTGAGGAACCATCAAGAATATTAAACCTTTCATGTATGCCGCAACTTTATAATGATGCCAAATAGGTGACTAATAAACAACATGCTTGAAACTGAACTTTGAAAAACTTGTCGTGACGTCCCTGTAACCACCAGTATTTTTCTTTCATTAAGCGTTCGACTCTTTTTCTCGCACTTGTTTGTTGTTAACAAGCAACCGGTTAATTTGAAAACATCACTACAATAGCAAAACTACGTTCGCTGACGAACCCCGGTTCTTTACAACGAGGATTTGCTTTGGGCCAAAAATTTTCCAACAGCCTTCGATATTCTGCAGGCGACACGTACTTCGGTCTTCTTTGGTTCTGACGCGATTGCCTTCTGAAGCGTTCGATTTCTGCAATCGTGAAATTAGTAATTGTTTGACAAACAAAGCAAGAATTCGTAGATTCTATGCTTTTCTGCATAAATTTCAGGAAAGCTAAACAAATCTTTTATTTTTTATCACCGTGTTTATATGCAAACAAAGTTGTCTCCACAAATGTACACAAAGTCTAGTTATAAGTTATGGCGGGGCCTACAAAAATGTATTTTTTGCAAGTACAATGTAACGGGTTTTGGAGCTTGATGTAAGAATATGTGGGAGGAACCGAGTGCAAATCGAAATAAAAAAGTCCATGCCTCTTTAGGTTCGTAAACACGGCTTAGGTATATCTCTTGCGATTGAAGTAGCAACCACTATTTTGCTTTCAAGCAAAGAGATTCCATCACCTCTCAACATTCGGTGAAAGAGCTCTGTATATTGTGGCACTTAACCGTTGTTTGTAGCACTAGCGTTTTGGTTTTGCAACGCGGTTTTTATTCCATATTTTCGAGCTGCGGGTTTGTTCCTGCTTTCAAGCGCTTACGACTTTCGCTGCCCGGGTTTGCTTTTGGTCGGGATATCCCGAAGACTTTAAAATGCTTTTATTTTTTCCGGCTATGTTCATAAACTTGGTAGCTAGCACAAGAACGACAATTAGTGTTGGTACACTACACTTTCAAATGAGAAAACAGTTGATAAAACAAGCGATTTAAAATTATTTCTAAACTCGTTTTGTAAACAAGTGATGTGCTTGAGAACAAGAAAACATGTTACTGCGCATTGCATGGGCAAAGAAATCACGGTCTCTTGTTATGACTTATGTTAAGAAAAAGTATTTAAAATAAAATGTTTTTTAGCTACTTGAAAGATTGTTGAAGTAAGGCTCCGTAGTTGTGAAGACATTAAAAATCTGCTGAACAGCGTTTGTGTTGTACAAACAAGTTCAAAATGCGATAAATCAAGGTAAGGTTTCATCTTTAAGTTGTCAGTGGTATTTCCGATCTATTTACAGTTCGGGTAACTATGTCTCAAACACCGGGGTGTTGCCTGTTAGCTTCCAGTAAACCTGACGAAGTTGGTTCACATCAAAAGCAACTTTACTTCACAGTTTCTGTACACTCTGCCAAAGCTAACAGATATGAAAAAACAACCTGCTGATAAACACATACCTGCTGCAGATCCACGATGTGCGCTAGAACTAAGCAGAAGAAAAGACAAAAAAATGTACGGTAATACCAACATTCTGCTTTTGTGACACACTACAGGTGAGCTGAAAAAAGTTGTTGTAAACATGAACAAGATGCTCTGCTACAACCATTAACTGGTATTGGACAAGACATAAATAGATGCATCAACGAACAAGTTAGTAAGTAGGAAAAACCTTCCCTTTGTGTTTTTTATCCTCTCAGTTTTAATCTCACCGATGTTACTTATTAAACCTTTGAATGTAACTCGTTTTATAATTTGTTTTTTTCCTATTTATAGTATTGCTAAAAAATTGTCTGCATAGTCAGTTTCAAAAGAGGGTAGAAGCATGGGCTGCAACTCATGCAGTTCGCGAGCTCACGAACGCTGTTACAGCGCAGCGTCGTTATCCCCTAAAATCCAGTTACTGCTGCATAGAGTCAATATATAAGCTGGATTATGACTGTTTCTTTGTGTTGTTCTTGAAGTACCGGATGCTGGCCCCACACCAACACAAACATAGTGATGGGGAATCCTTTCTGAGAGGTCTTTCAACCTGAACTAAGAGCGGTGAAGTAAAAATTTCATCAATGACCGTACTACGTTCTGAAGTCTCGCACTTTAAGTGCCTCCTGAATGATTCTTGAGCTTCTGTTTTCATTGAAGCTACCTGGGCGGATGGAAACCAAATGATAATTCCAGAGGTCGCAAACTTCCTCCGTAAACCAAGTACGTTTTTTTCAAGTCATGAAACAAATTTTAAAGTTGAGTTCAAATTTCCTCGAAGTTTTGCATAACGTGCAAACGCATGCCACAAATATGAAAATATTTCGCTTTCAGTAAAAGAAACACTTTTTACAAACTGCATTTGATGAAAACATTCTCATATGCTTATAAAATGTAAGCCGGCTAATTGCGTTCGCGCGTAATATCACATCAACATGTTTTATTTTACACGTTAAAACTTTGCACTAAATATTTTATACGTTAGAACAGGTTCTCCAAACTTTTTGTCAGAGGGCAACATAAGCTGTCACACAACGGTTCGAAGGCCGTAAATCTTCCGTAATGTGATTGTTTCAAGGTATGCTACATTCTTCCAAATAAAAAAGATTTTCGTAAGTTTGTTACAGTTTCATTGTTGACAAAATAGCTTCGCGGACCGTATTGGGCCATTTTTTATGACAACTATTTTTTCAAGTCATCCACTTTTTCATGACAATGTAGATATTCACGACAGGTCATAACATGTATTAAATGCAGGGTTAGTTGAAACGAATTTGCTCTCGCCACTTTTTTCAAAAACTCGTTTCCTTGACACTCAGCTCCGACTGTTGAGCAGCGATTTGATGGCGCCAGTTGACACAGCATCAAAACAATGATTCGAGCAACAAACACTTCACTTTTCACGGATCTCTTAAAAACTACTTACTTTTGAGACATGACGGCCATCGGTCATTCGCGCCGCTCATCGAAAACCCATTCACCTGCTGCGATCATCATCTTGCAACTTTCTCACACTTTCTGTTTCCAAGGTAACAAGATGACTAACATCGGCAACATGTGGCGCAACTGTGGTGTCCGAGTTGTAGTTCGGCGTTTAAATTTCAAGATCGAGATAAAAATGGTGTTTTTTTATCAACTTTAAACCATTAAATCTTTTTTGGCAAAAGAGAAGTTCTGAGCGTAAAAGTCATGAATAACTGGTAATACTTTGATAAAAACATTGAAGTGGTTTATAAATTTGACAATTTTAGAAGTATCAGCTTTCATGCTCTCACGGGAATTATGTATATGTGCGGACTCTCCCACAAGGGTTCCGGCCACTTCTTTAAGAAGTTTTAAAGAACTACCACACAGGAGCGTTAAACTGTCTTAGCTGAATCTTGCGGAAAGTTTTTATAATTCAGTTAAGTTGCTTTTATCAATCAATCATGGTCTGCAGAAACGAGAATTTCGCGTTTGGTGAGATCAATTCAACAGTGGCTGTATGCGAATCGAAAGTAGGATTCTTATTATGGTGCTTCGATCGAACTAGACTATGTTCGTCCATTCTGAACCAAAGATTGAGACCAGTCGGATATATAACTAATTTTCTAAAAAAACTCAATCGATAGAGAAAGTTTTTCATTTGATCCGGAAGGTCGTGTTTTCCTTACATAGATTTTCATTTACAATTTACTTGATTCGTTTTTAAAAGCGTGAAGTTCATTTCAATCTTAAGTATAGAAACAAGCTGCTACGTTATAAGAAATAAAGCGTTATTTTCGCTTTACATTTGATGCGCTCGTAAAAACAGCGCTTGCATGCTCCGCAAAAAACAATCACAACAAATTTTGTTTTATTTTGTGGCAATAGTAGCTGCGAAAAGAAACTTACTAAGTTAAATGTTTTCTGCAAAACGTTTCAAAAAATAAAAAATAATTTGCTCTAACGAAAAGGGTTAATGCAACTTTACTTTAACCAAAACAGTAAAAATGGTTGTTAGATTTTTTCATTTCACTTTAATTTTCTCAGCCTATATAACTTCCAAACTTTTTCTCAGCAGCTTGCGAGTTGAGCTAAATTTTTTAACCCATGTAGCCCAAAAGGAAGATCTAAATCATTCTACCAACAAGTTTGACAGCAGGTTGAATGTTGTATTTTATATCGTGTGCACTGTCAAGCAATGTGCTGGACTAAATAGAAAAACAAAAGAAAACAAACATCATATTTTTGTTGACTGGATGGGGTGACAAAATGCGCCACTATTCTTCCTAAAATAACGGCAAGTACCACCATTAGCTTTTGACAAACAGTGATCATTTCCTTCCTCCGAACAAGGATTACCACGTGTTGCTTCCGCTTATCAAGAGTTTCTGCAAAATTGTGAAGACCAAGGTCTCTTTTTCTAAGCAGTTTTTACAAACCACGCCATTCATCATGTAGAAAGTCTGTCAGTGCATTTGCTGAACGGTACATTTTCCGAGATCAGGTTTCAAGAATTCTTGCATATTCGTGCATTGTAGCCGGTTTATTACTAATTGCTCTCCACTGCTTTGATTTAATTACGGTTTTCAAAAAACACTCATGTTCACGCGAATTGCCACATTTCTGTCAGCCACCGAACGAAGTTTGTTGTGAGCGAAGTAGAGGCAGTGCCACAGGTCTCATGACTTTGTGGATTTCAGTGCTGTGAACAAGCTTACAGTGGATTTAACCCTGTGGACCAGAGTTTAGACGGTGAAGATGTCTCTTTGAAATCGTCACAACAGCCATATGCAAACATGTTTGCAAAAAAGGTTCAAAAGTGATCTTGCCACATCAATTAAAACAAGTTGCCTTTACGTTAAAAATACTTTTGAATTTCGTGGCAGCCACTCTGTTTTGATTTCTCTGTACGAATGACTGCATGCTTTATGTACAAGTTACGCGTTTGAAAAAAATCTTGAAAGCTACGAAAATTTCAGCTGCTTTTTTTGATGAAAAGACTCCTTGAGTTCTTCAAGAAAAATGTTTGTCTTTGAGGTTTAAGGATAGGGTGTCAAGCCTGACACTCTAAAGCGGATAGGTAACATCATCTCAAAAGTACAATTGTGGCTTAGGACATTTTCAGTCATAGCTTGCCGACCTATGGAGCTAGAAAAGTAATCGAACCCTCTACAGATGCAGAAAGCATTCTAGTGTCAATTTAAAAAATCCGGGCACTTTTGGTTTTGAACTTTTTGTGGGGCAGCATGACGTCATGAAGCCCTGAGAAAAAGGTTCAAGTGGAAATTCACTTGTTTTTCTTTTAAAACAAACCAGGCAAAAATCTGCATCTTAGAGCCCTTGAGTGGCGATTTAACGTTAGTGATTGACAAGTTATGGCCAAAAATCGATCCTTTTGTTTGTTCTGATTAGAAATGTCTGATAAGAAACAAACGTTGTAAGACGCGTACGATTGATGGGCATTACCTTATACGGGTGTTTGAATTCAATAAGTGTTATAATTCTAAGAAAAAGTCTCTGCAGGGGTTTGTATCAGAAAAGGACCAAGTGCATCATCCACCTTGTCCCATTGAGAAAGCGCATTATGGAAGTTTGGGTGTGACTGGCCAACATGGTGATGCTTTTAACGGAAGGATTCTGATGCAACTGCGCATCATGCACACTTTCTTCAAACAAAGAGATTTGCAAATGTACGCCTGCTGTGCAGAGATTCGTTGCGCCAACGATTACTTATTGATTTCTGCATAGTTTCAGCTGACTTGTTCCGATCAATGTTGGACATCCGTATCAAATGAGTGCAGAACTGCCGACCGATCACCACCTGGACGTCTGCAACTTACGTCTGGGAAAACAATCAGGGCTTGCACGAAGGTGCAGGTCCAGGTCGGTCCGAAAGTTGGAGACCCTGGCGGAAAAGATGTAAGAAGACTTTTGCAGACAGTGTATCGTGCTTGTTCGTTGAGATCTCGGAATGCACAGCGGACGCGGAGGTGGAGTGGCAGCTGTTCAAAGCAGTAGTAGCTTCATGTGCTACTCAGGTACGCGGACGGAAATGAATCGGTGTGGCGCAAAATGGTAAAAAGTGACCCCTTGCTGGAACCAGGAGATCAAAGGTGCTATTCAAGCAAATAAAGTAGCCTAAGAAATCCTGGTCCATAACAAAACCAAAACCAAATCTTCTTCACATTCGAGGCACGCTGAGGCTCGAAATTCCGCAGCTCTCATTGTGGTGAAAAGTCCAAAATCCAATCTTTGTAGAGTCTCGTGCTTGAATCAAATTTCAGGTAGTGGCAAGCTGCTTGTCTTGGTCAGACCGGTCTTTAGTATTCTGGCAAAACATGCGGCATTTTCACAGCAGAAAATCTAATATTGCTACATCCACCAAAGACATACGATGATGTCTCACTCAGTGAGGAGGACATCTTTGGCAGATCGAGAGAGTATTTTGAAGTCTTTTGAACCCAGTCACTATGATATCGTTGGACACACAGAAGGTACATTTAGGGAAGGAAAATACATCAGTCCAGCCGAAGTTTTCCTAATTGTCAAAACACTGAAGGCTAGTAAGGCTGCGATGAAATCCGACCTGAAATGCTCAAAGTCTTGCATTGAGGAGTTTTCTGGCTGACTCGTGTGTGTCAAATGGCCTGGTGTTCTAGAAGGGCGCCGAGAGATTGTAAACTGTCATCCCCATACACAAGAAGAAATCATACCCATACACAAGAAAGTAGAAAAGAGGAAAGAGCGACATGTCGGATTTCGGCGCTTTATAAATGCATGAATTATTATTATTATTATTAATTCAATATCTGCCGTAGCATCCTGTCCTTAGCCTCCCTGAAAAAATGTGTTGTCAAGGACTTTGAAAAAATTGTGCCGCAAGCACTAGGGTACGGAGGAGGGGCACTGTGCTATGCCCCCCCCCCTCAGACCCTAAAAATAAAAAAATGTATAAACAGTATTCGGCACTGGCGTAACTAAGGGGGGGCAAGGGCCTCAATTTAAAATAAACTGACTTTGTTTTCTGGTCACTGA
>JGI24021J15306_10000543_pt1 | contig 29573 bp, 12 predicted proteins | sample Ectturendosymbi1_FD_15306 | JGI IMG/M metagenome (IMG submission 15306) | reverse complement strand
CGAGGGGGGGGGCAATTACTCGGGCGCCGAAAAATCCCAACAATGTCACAATAATTTTTTCAATACACAGCAGTACATTTCCTTCCGAAAGACCTCAAGTTCGAACATGGGGGAGCCAAACTTGATTCTTGCCCCGGAAACCATCTTTCCTTGTCACGCCCCTGCTCACAAAATAACCTTTCAAACGTGTTTGTTTTTGGTATTGATTTCAGTAACAAAAGTTGTGGAAACACGCATGCGGAATGGGAAATAGACATTCGAAATAGAGGTGTTCATGGATTGGATTTTCAATCCGGAGTCTTGCTTCCAACAGGATCAGGAGTGAGGTTTCCTTATAAAGCCGGAGCCGGATTGGATTTTGATTTTGTGTTTGTTGAAGAACCGTTAATGGTTTTATGCCTGACATATTTAGGCATACCATATTTGTGTAATTGAAAACGGGGACGCTTCAGAACAAAGAGCCTTAACAGATAAATTATGTGGTTCATATCTTACTTGGAGTATAAAGCTATTTTGGATTCCTATGGTTAAGACACCAAGAAAAACTAAAATAATACATTTTGCTAAGAAACAAAACAATATTCAAGCATTTTTTAATTTGCACATTCACCCAACACAATCATACTTTTCTGAAGAGCGTAGACAGTACTTTCTTCAAGAAGTGTCTATTCAATTTTATTTTCTCGTATAAATCGCAGCAGGAAAAGTCAGTATTAAATTTACAGGCAATAAGGACTTTCACATTCTGTTTCCATCAGACCACATGTTTTTCATGTTGGCTGACTGCATGCCTAACCGGGACTTTTTGGTTGACTGACCGGGACACCGGGACAAAGCCTTTAAACCGGGACTGTCCCGGCTAAAACTGGACGTATGGTATACCCACTTATATTGTGCGTAATCAAACAGGAGTCGGATTGCTTGTGTCATTTTGAATGTTTTTACAATTCTCAGAAACACCAATTACTGAAAAAACGCGTTCAAACTGGCTGCTTCCTGCACAAAGATACTTTGCGTCAGAGTCATACTTCAAAATGGCTTTCTAACAGATTGCAAACAATAGGTGGTGCGCACAAATCTCTTGACTCCTTCACTTAGCTAAAACTAAGGGTGGTTAAACATCCCACTGTTTCAACCTACCCCGTTCTCTCCTACTGTATTTGCCTATAGTCCCCATATCTGTGTTGAGCACTCCTTCCACAGTCCTGCTCAACAATGAAAGTTAGAAATGATTCGAGAAAACAAAATTAAGCAAATTGACATGTTTTGACAGCAAGTCAAGATTCGATTATTCATCGCCATTGGCATGACTGGAAGATGAATGTGATGGACGCGGACTTGGAGGTGGAATTGCTTGGTTTGGACTTTAGCTCCAGATTTATGGCTTGTGATCATTTTTGATAAGGTACAGGCCAAGCATTGGGTTCTAGGACTGCAGCCACCTAGACAACTGCCACCTTGGAGTAGGACATTTTTGACCAATGAGCCATTTTTTACATTTTAGGTCCTACGTCACAAATTTTAGCTAGCAAAATACCAAAATTGAGCATAAATACTAATCATCTATTCCTCTAGCCAAACATGAAAAATCAGTAGCATTAATTTCAAGAATTGGCAGAAAATTTGATGTGAAAAAATATTTCTTTGGCTCATAGGTCCCACATGTGTTGGATCAATGAACCACTGGTGTTGGACCTTTGAACCACTTCCAAGAATCCTGTCATATTTAGAATCGGTACAGCGAATTTTTCCAAAAGCAGGGATTTCAACAACACAATTTATGCAATGTAGCGAATTGGAACGAAAGAACGTAAATAACGAAATGAAGCGGACTACGGTATATCTACTGAGATATGAATTGAAAAGTCACTGTTGCAACGCTTGTTTGCGCCGACACCTCTGCTGTCACACAGAAACTTGCTGGTAGTTGCTTGAAAGCTCGACGATAAATTTGTTTGCGGTAAGATTGCCAAGTATACGTTTTCTTCACAGAGCTGTCAGTTGACTGAACACAACATCTTTCAAAATTTTCGCCACCCTTCTTTGTCTGAACTGCCCCGTATGATTCCGGCAAGTTGAGCCCCGTGTTGACCACCATTTATGTTGCAGACCCCGGGGCTAAGGTCCGAACATATAAAAGAGAAAACACTGTTCTTTTCAAAGTTCGATTGTTTTCTTGTTTTGTCGTCGACTTCATTCTAAGGATATTTCTATTCACACATATTGAAATTGTCATCTTAATGACTAAGAAATGTTTCTTGCATCGTGCTGTATTGTTCTTATTATGATTCATAAAGCTGTACTTTTGCTGCAGCGAATGAACCAATGAACTTCATAACGTCAATAGCCCAAGGCCAAACGGCCTCGCGAAATATTACCACCAGTCAGAAATTTATGTTTTGAACACTTCACATCACCCTGAGTCGGTTACCACAAGTTGCAACCGTTGCTTAGCCTTAAAAGCATCTTCAAATTCCATACTGAAATAACTCGGCATCAAATATCAAAACACCAGAACGGCTCTTTGTGGGCTGCTACACATTATGGGTTGCCAGATCTACTTTTGCCAAGGGGCCAAATCTAGTACGGAAAGGATCGAAAAAGAGCCAAATTCCATGACACAGGACCAAAAAAAGTCCAACCATTTTTCTCAATTTATCAGCAGTTACAAAGTCATATGAACCCATACTTAGCAATTTATCAAATGGCAATATTCCTCAATCACAACTGGAGTTCAACAGCAAAACAAGCAATCCAACAAACACGTGCACCTTGGATAACACCCGTTACCAAATAAATAACAGTAAGTTTGGTAACATAACTGTTCTCACTGCTACCTCTTCCTTTTTGTTATTCAGTTGGTTTATGTTGTGTGAATCGGGCCCCACGACAGTTATTCTGATGAACTTACTTTCATATTACCTCAAAAACTCCGGATCCCAACAAAATTTTGTAATCGAAAACCTTCAAAACTTAGGAATTTTGTGAAAATCTGCAAACAATTAGTTACAAAAGTTTTTAAAAATGTTTCTCAGACAGGACCCAGGCTGGTCAGATCTAATTCTTGCAAGGGGCCAAATCTCCGCTGCAAAAGAGCCAAAGGGCCAAACGAAAATTGTGGGGCTAGCAAGTGTCATTTGGGACCAAATTTCTGCACTCTGGCCCCAAAAAGACTAACCTGGCCACCCTGGCCTGATAGCACACTAACAATTTCCGATTTTTTGACAGAGACAATATCTGTCCTGTTTGGAAACACAAATCCGTTTCTAATTTTGTTAGATTTTTTAAGAAATGTAACTTCAAAATCACCATCATCATCAGGAACCCTTAAGCACCAATTCTACAAGCTTTTTGGACTTACTCTTACTGGAATAAACTTTTACAACCAGTACCAACGCACTTCAATAATTTGTTCCAAAGATATGATCAACACACCATCAGTTTTCGAATCTGATAAGAAGGAATCTTTTGCTGTGTCGCTGTCTGAATGTATTGAGTTTATAACATCAGTCTCATCGCTAGATATGGATAGTTGAAGCTGACAATTTTCTGCTTCTTTGGTTTGTCTTTTGCTGTGAGTGAAAATTTGCGCTTAAATGCTTCGTATTACTGTGTTTAGATGATTGCTTCGTTTATACTGCGCTCAGATGCTTGGTATAACTTGGAAAATGGATCACGAATATCAGCAAGATTTATTTATATGTCTTGCAACGCACCTGTCTAATAGCCATCGAATGTTTTCTCACAGAACCACAATCTCATTTTTTGTTTTTTGGACGTATCGGCGTAAAGTACTTCGGTCAATATTATTATCTTTGGAAGTTCTTTTGCCGACTGATGTGATGTTCCATCACATCGCTAAAAGCCCTATTGAGGCCTTCTTGAGAAAAAATAGTTTTCAGCCCATACTAATTTTGATCTTTGAAAGTAAGCATGTTTAAACTGGAGGCATGAAACAATATGCAAAGAGGCCTCTGAACTACCGTGTTATGCACATTGGTCCCTTTCCCCCACAGTCTCGTCGCCAAGGGGAAGGGGGCTTTGGGGGGCTTAGGCCCCCAAACAAAGCTCTAAGTCCCCCCAAATTGAATTATGCAGCACTATAAATCGTTGGAGTTTTTATCAATTTCACAATGCCAAGTCCCACTGAACAAATGCAAAGTCCCCATTGAAAACTTTCTGGCAACGGTTCTGTTCTCGCATGATTCCTAGCAACACCATTTTTGCATTATGTGTCATAGCAAAAACATTGTACGGTACCACATCTCAACCTCTTGCAGTTGTAATATTCTTACCTTGAGCATATCACATCTGCAGAAATTCTTTGGATGAAAGCTACCTGTTATTTGTAAATCAAAAATATACAGGCACAAAAAATTTACTTTCTTCCTTCAAAATTAAAATTTGCACATCAAAAATGGTTTCAGAGTTATGAACCCTCTGGCAACAAAAAAGCAATCTCAATTTCACAGCCACAAACACACAAACAAACGTTCATCAGGTGGTGAAAAATAGCCTATGGTTATTGAGCCCACTCTGGTCAAAGATCCCACATAAGATTTATTTTGCATTAGACTCATGGTCCATGTCACAAGCGTACTCGAAGAACACGATGACACGAAAATGGTTGTTCATAGCGCAGTAAAAAGCAAGTGTTAAATAATAAATACAGACAGCACAGGGAGATGCCAAACAGCGAAACCACTCAACAGCTATAACTGCATTCATTCATCATGAAATAGTAATCCGGCAATTGGAAGAAAAGTGACATTTTAACGTCAGGTTTTGAAAAGGCTAAAATCGTCAGATGGAGAAGTTCACAGAAGCATGTAAATTGTTTTGATCATTGTTTCAAATGATATTTGAAAAAAAAACTTTTTTTAGAAAAAACAAAAATTATGAGGCACCACGGAGCACACAGAAGATTGAGATTGCTGCGCATAGGCAATGTTGGAGAAACACAGACAACAAGACAACGCACTAACAACTACTACAATTGGTTACCGTCATACAATAGCGTTAAATAATGCAGGAAAAATGAATTTGTAAAAAGCGCCAGACCTTCAAAGTGATCGGATAAAAAATTTTATGAAGACTCACATCGGCGAACGAAACCATACAGATAGTTTCTAAACAAGGCATTAAAAGTTCCGATACTTGATATCATACATGTTATTACTGAACTTAAGAGAGCTTGCCACTGCATTGCTCTTAACAGTGAATATTTTGAAGCTTTTGCTGTGTCAATTCCTGTGATAAGTTAACTTGAATTAGTGTCGAAACTCTTTATTTCTTTTTGAATCTTTGAGTCGGATTACATATGGGCCTAGCTCAATGGCAGTGACAGGATTTTGGACTTAGACATGATTTGATTCATGGATTTTGACTTACAGTAGATTGGATGTTGAAATAAAGTTGTTGGATCGGATTTGGATAGGAAAAACATAAATCCATTCATCTCTGCAAAAGACTAAAAGTAAAAGTATGAGGCCGACTGCCATGATCACGATGTGTGAATACTACATTAAGCCACGATCACGTGTCCAATGTAATTGATAATATGTCCGATGTATTGGCTAAATTCCCTGCCGAGGTGGAGTCTTTCAAGTTAGTTGCAAAAGTGCACAATTTCACCAAATCATGAAGGTAGTAAAGCCACATTTTCTTTTAACGCCGCTGCAGAATAGCCAGTCAGGCATTAGACTCGTGGATTTCGACCAGTAAATTAACATTATAGCACCTTCTTCATATTTCCAAAGGCCCAGGATGAATAGCAGATTGATCACTATTGCGGAAGTCCAGCACACCGAATTTCATTGTACATCGTCTTTCTCCAGCTGTTTTGGGTTCCGCCGGATTCCTTTCCCTGCCTCATTTTATCCCAACCTTTCTTCACTACTGCTTCTTCATGACGGTGCTTACAAAGAGTGTCGACCATGCATTTTTGCTCTCTTTATGTCAAAGGGTCAAAGGGATCTTTTGCCGTTTTGATTCGCTTGGAATTTTCACATGCAGTACTCATAAGCTACATATGTGTGGTTGCAGGAAGCTGTTCCTTTGCAGTCACGTGCGCATGCCAAAGTTCCTCAGCCAATCACGACTTTTGTTTCCGGTGGATGTGCTGAATTTTGATCGTGTAGAAAGTCAGCAGGAAACAATTACAGACGTTTGAGGCAAAAACGTGTTCGTACATTCCAATTAGTTGCTTGAGTGTAGCTAGCAGCAGCTTGTCAACTTATGTCACGAATAACAACGGAACATCAAACGTTGACATCACGTCTGGCATGACAGAAAACGCGATGAAATAATTAACACTTCTTTACGCGCTTACATATGGTTGTTTGTAGGGAGATGCTTTACTTCAAACTTCTTTGAGTCATAAACATTTAATCAGTGCGGTGAGATGTAATACCATTTGTTCTTTTCATTATCTATTGTTTGTTTATTATCCAGATATAAGCAGGGCGGGCCTTAAGCCGACGCAACCGATGCAACTGCATTGGGTCCCGCGCCTCAGGGGCCCCGCGCGATGGTGGTTGGGCAGGTTGTTCATTTTTGCCAGATACTCCTTGCGCTCGAGAATTGTAGAAAGGCTTATAAATGTCATTGTTATAGTGGTTACCGAAAGCGAGGTAAGTAATCAGTTCATGTTAACAGTTTTCTCCAAGTCACTTGTTCTTTGAACGAAAGTTCCGTTCAACAAGAGCGAAGTAATTGCATTTTAAGTTCAACTCGCTTGTCAGTTCGGTTTGATTGACGTAGCATTGCACTTGCGCTCGCCGCTCGCCGCTCTATTGCAGAGCTTCCACTACAAATTTCGGCTTGATTGCGAGTGGTAGCGGTACACTGTCTAATGTTCAACATAGCAGCATGCTGTTAGTCATCATCCACATGGGCATAGCTGGGGAACACATGAGCTATGCCTACGCCCCATAAAAAGCTGTTGTTTTATCTTGTAGCCTACATACAGATCATCTCCAATAATTTGTCGCTTTTTTGTATTCATATAGTAATTTTGCTAAAATATCTTCATCAAAAAGGTCATAGCACGGTTGACAGACCACGATGACGTAATAACACCACTGGTCACAGGGGCCCCGCACCTAGGTCTTGCTTTAGGCCTCGCACCTGTTAGAGCCGGCCCTGGATATAAGTATGATAAACGTAGATTAAAATCCTTGGCTCCATGTTTGATGGTGATTCCACCTTTACAACAAGCGTTAAGCTTTTGTTCTTCACTGTGTTCTATTTGTTTCAGGACATCGGCACGTAATTGCAAAAAAATAAATGAAATAGTTATCAGAAAGGAAACATCATTCCAGTTTTAAGCCATTGCTGGCGTATATGATTCCCTCTTGACTAAGCTGTGACATCAAACCCTCAGGTTAAGCGAGTATAAACGCAAGATGTTCTTGTGGCACAAGGTCACAACAATAACGAATTCATTGACGTATGCCAAAACTTTATTCGTTGAGCAATGCAAGTCCGCGCAAACCACTCCGTGCACTTGGCGAGGTTGATACAAACATTCGTAACCTCAGCGAACTGTATCGGATGCTGCATGACAGCAGAAACTGCGCTTGGCTTAAACTGTGATGCAACGTTGTCTGCGAAGCGTGACACCAGTTGGCGAGAAAAAAATCTTGCAGTGCACACCACGCCCTCGTCGAATGCTCTGTATATCCTCAGTAAGTCTGGTTTCGAATCGTGGTTCGTCTGATGCTGGTAATCAGTTTGATTTTATAATGTAAATTGATCAAAGTAGAAAGTTCTGATCTGTGGTGCTATTTCACGTGGCCACGTGACCTCACGCTGATCGCGTTGTGAAGTTCAAAAAATGATTTGCTGCAGCAAAAGTGGAGCTTGGTGATAAAGCAAAGAATCCGGATAGCGAACAAGTCTTTTAATATCTGTAAATATACTAAATACACAAGGATTCCTAAACTGTAAGCGATAATCACAACAAAACCACCCACGTGAATCAAGTCATGCGTACATCATTTCTTTCTACAGATATTTAGGCCCCAGATGTTTGCAACAGTATCAAAGATATTTACGCCACCAGCACCACAATCAATTAAAATTAACAATCAAGTTTACTAGTTTTAAGCTGACGAAGAGGTTGACTGGCGCGATGTGTCTCTCTGTCACAACGTAGAGACAGATTTCTTAGAGTAACATCGTATGTTTAACCAGAAGAGTGGTTTGTTTACTGTTTATCTGCAATTTCACCAGACGTGATAAGTACTTCAGACCACAGTGTGTATCGTATGCCACCAGCGTCTCGAAAACGCTACTGAAAAAGAAGAAAATGGAAATTTACAAACTGAAATTATTGGTAAGATAATAATTGAAAGATAACCCTTTGAAGTTTTCACAATTATTTATTTTATTTATTTATTTATTTGTTTGTTTATTCGTTTATTTCAGACACCTTTTCCATACCAGAAAGGTTAGTCAAAGTACACAAAAATACAAAATTGCTTGGCATAGCACATCGCAAGGCAAGTGCTAGGTGATACACACAGACAACACTGAAGACGAAGAAACATTGAAACAAAGCAACAGTGTCTACTGTATTCGGTCATTCTCATACAGAAGCGTTAGATAGCGTGAGAAGAACTGTGATTTGTAAAATGCATCAGACAATTGAAGTGAGCGGATAAAACATTGGATGAATATGCACATCGTTGAACAAAAGCAAACAAAATATGTCTCATCAAGGCATCAAATGTTCTGACAAAACAGGTAACTTGATGTGGGCAAATATTTACATTCTTGAGAATGTAACGCTAAATACGATAAACATTTATTTAATTTATAACGATTATGGGCAGTAGGTCTGCGCCTGGAGCATGGGTGTAGCCAGGAGGCCATGCCCCACCAAACATTTTTAGCCTATCTAGTCATTTTGTGCTTTGAGAAGCGGCGTCCCAAACAAATATACTGTTGCTCGCCTAAAGTCAAACATTTTGATACCCCCAAAGATTTTGCCCCAAAAAAATTTTGGGGCTAGCTACGCCACTGGCCTGGGGCTATGGATATGCCCTGCGTCGCGTCATGTCGAGCGAACAAACACATGATGAACACTTGACAAAAGATCACAAATACACAATAAACGAGCTAACACACTGCGAGCACACGATAAACGAGCTAATACTGCGAACAGTCGAAAAAACTTTTCCACATAGAAGCGAAATGATAACAAAGATTTAATACTGAATGAAGAATGAATTGGTACAAAAAATGGTAGTAGAACAGTGTTTTATGGTGAAGTGCAGCGGTTAGTAGATTGTAGTTCTAGATACTTAGAGACAGCACTGTAAATTTTTCAGTTGGCTTGAGTTTGAGCGAAGGGTGGCCAAACAGTAGAAAACGCAAAGGTTTTACATGATTGCACATTATATTTTGCAGTAGATCTCCAAAACCTTCTCTAAACAAAATTACTTTTACACACGTGAGGAGATCAACGCGCAATGCAGAATGAAGGGCACAGCTAACTGGTAGATGCTCCTCGGATTCAGTGGCACCACATGAACATGAACAATAAGAACGCATATTATAGGTTTAAGACACTGTGACCTAAGCGCAGTCTACAGCCTATAGATGTAGTATGGGGATTACTGCCATGTTGATGCCAACAGTTTTATTTCCGGTCATAGTAAAAAGTTTCAAGACGTAATTTACAGTAGGAAAAACTAGCAGATTTGACAGCAACAGGCAATGTGTTCCATAAACCTGCAGCTTTGCGGAAAAATGAATAAAATGCAAATTTTTTAGCCAGGGGAATCTGGACGTTTGAACTGTCACGAAGCAATTACGGCCACTAATTTTCAAACATTTTCGAGGTGAGAAGATGTAGAGTTAGTGACGCCATACCAAATATTACCTCATAGCAGTAAATTAAGATTGCATTTTTTTTCTAATACTTAGTCTTACAAATGGAACGTCTTTTAAAACAGCGTCACAATCTGTAGTTTCAATGCACCCTGTGAATTATTTTTGTTGCAGTCGGGAGCAGTTGTCATAAAGAACTCTGCCACAATCAAAATCGACAGAACGAAAGGGAGATAATGTATAAAAGAGCAAATCCAGGCAGCAAATTTGCAATGGATCCAACGCAGTTAATATGCAGCATAGCACGCTGATGAAGGCTTAAAGTATGCAAATGCCAGGAGAGACTGCTGTGGAAAAGCATACCTAGGCCCTTCTGGGAATTGACCTCTTGAAAAGGCATGTTTTTGAAAGTCAAATGTGGTGGTCACCACCATTGCTAGATACGGTTAACGTTTTTATTATATGGTATTAACGCTATCACCCATGTGTCAGATCACTTTGCCACAATTTAAAGATCTTCCAACAAAACTTGGTGCAAGTAGCTTGGACACTTGGAGGAAAAATATAAAGTGGTATCAGTGGCCAATAAGAAAATAGATGATGGCCTTTTGTCAGAAATATCATTAATATTCATAAGAACACGAAGGTGTCCAATGACGGAACCTCGCAATACACCGCAATTCGTATACGATAGGCAACTCCGAGGAGTATAATACCACACTGTGTGTATTTGCGCCACAGTTTGCAAACGTACGTTGGCAAATGCACACAAAACAGGGCGTTTTAACTGCAGTAAAGCACTGAGCAAAGGTACCCTTGAGTTCGTTTGCTGCACAATAACGTTTTTAGCACTCATGTAATGAATGTCTGCTATCTCTTCAGAAAATCAACCTGTTGTTTGATTTTTATGTAAAAAGATGTGGCAAAACCATGTGACAACTTTGTTGTGAATTTATCTGTATAAAGAAGCCGACAATACTTGTTAGCAGGCGAAATACTGCATATATTCCATACACGTTTTACATTTTCCGATGTATTGTCAGGAAAAATATTTTTCGATAGTGTACCCTCCAACTGAACTGAAGTCGTGAAACAGAGCGCAAAAGTCAATTTTATTTGGTTTTGTTTATACTCGATTTCCACACTCCTTGCGCAGTGTCAAGAGTGGTCTGCGGCTCCCATTTGCGCTTGCTTGCTCCGTGGGCCACGCGGCTGCTTTCGCAGTGAATGCTGCTCTGGACTGAAAATATGTTTGCAAGATCATCGCAATTTGCATCTGCATTGGAATTGTTGAAGTCTAAAACAGTCTGAAAACACCATCTGATCTAAAGTGAAAGAACGTTGGTGTTTCCACTGCGCCTTAATATTTATTGCTGTGGGCAAAAAAATACTGTTAGCGGACAGGCAACAAATCTCGAATGATTGAAAAAAAATTGGAATCTAGACAGAATTTTTGACACCAAATGCTCTAAACCCTGTTGTCAAATTTTGATACGATATACACAACGGATCGGCTTTTTTTCCCAAAAACATTTTGAAACGATGATTTTTACCGTTGTGAAGGATTTGTCAGGCTCTCGACATAGTAGTTATCTAAATGATTTTAACTTGTCTCTATTTTAATTATCTTCTGACGCAATCTAATTTTTGCACACCACAAGCAGATTAGAATTTTAGTTTAATGTAAGTTGAGATTACATAAACCAACGCGCATACCTGCTGCAGGTACAACAGAACAATAAAGTCATGCTATGACTTTTGATAATAATGCTTTCTGAACTCATTGGACCTGTATGAATTTTGAAATAGATGCTGGCTTAAAAACGAATCATAAGTTATACGATTTCCTGCACCCCTTGAAAGGATTCTTACAAACTCAATTTTCAATGACCATTGTGGATCAAACGTCGTTTTCATTACCGACAACCAAGCAACCTACAATAAAAACTATCGCCCTGGTTTCTGTCTGGATGCTCTGGGATCGCAGGATCGTTAACAGTTGCCAAACACACAGGATATCAAACTTTAGGAAGTGCTTTTTGTGGAGCTTAGCTACAAAAGAAGGTTTCTCTGTGTGGGTTAAACGCTTACGCTGTCTCGGCAGGCAAACTAACTGCGTAAGCCATTTTTTCAGACAGACAAGCGTTTCTGCGGGGCAGGAACAGACAATAATGTGCAAGTAAAAATCACGGGAGAAACGCAAGAGGAAACTGAGTGGCATACTTTGGATAATTGCTTTACCAACGTATTCGACGTGGGCACAGAGCAAGTTTGCAACATCACGCACAGCGGAGCGCAAATCGGCGCTCCTGTCATACTTTCCTTTCGTGAGTCTTTTTTTAATGCGACTACTTCGTGCAGACCTAAAATATTCGGTTATTGTCGTCATAAACAGGATATCATCCTTGTTCAGATTAAAATGGCTAAAACATATTGTTTTAACAGCATAGCAAACAGGTTTTCTTTATTGCGAACAATATAGCCACAATTATTGAATACATTGTTTTATTCGACGTTTCAGCTTAACTGTTTTATTGTATTTATATTTTTGATGTTGGTTTCCGACTAAGCTGAAACTCGAACAAAATAATGTATTCAATAATTGTGGATTTATTGTGCGCAATAAGAATTTACATCAACTCCGTGCATGCTTACCAAACAAGGTTTTGCATGAAGGCAGGGTTTGGATTTGTGGCTCCCTGTCTGTGAAAGGAAGTATAAGATGTGCAAAGTGTTTATCTCGAAATACGTGATTCATAAGGCATTTGCTGAACTACGAAATAAAAGATAAATAAATACAAATTGTTTATTTTACGTTTATGATGAAACCAAACGGATTACTTTTCCCTAAACTGAGGTCTTTTATGACTGAGTACGAGTAAATCAGTGCATATTTCTCAAAGCGATCTAGCCCAGTATTAATTGAAGAATGCTAACATAACAAGACGCTGTTACGATTTCGTATTTGAAATCGTTGACGAATAAAACGAAGTTCACAGAACAACCTCTTTTGTACAAATTGCACTATTACAGCTATTTCTGCGTTGTCTGGTCAAAATTTTCTCTCACCACGGCACACAAACGTGGAGCAACAACGTTTTTCTCGTAGAAATTGCGTGTTTGATATTTCACAACATTTCTCGCAACCACTTTTTGTAGGTCTTCAAACGCACTTTTCGTTAAGAAGACTTCTGGGCATAACAGATGCTTGGATGTGTGACAGGGTAGACATTGAACACAATGGAGAAAATTACCCGTGCATCACATACGACTGGGTAAATACAAAAGAAGTGTCTTTTGCAGTTGGGAAAGGTACATTTGGCATGATTTGTTTTCACTGGTTCACAGTTTCTTTGATAAGATTCTTTCATGCATGACTGAACTTGGTTTGCGAACATTTTATCAAAGACCTTCAAGCAATTTCCTGCCAAAAGTCATTTTCAAGTGTATTTTGAAAAAAATCTTTCTTATAGGCGCTGCGGTTGCAGGGAAATAGATCACGTTAATTTAATCATAAACGGATCGTTCGAAACATGGCAGTGCCCTTCGATGACACAGTTCTCTCTGCTATTCACACCAGACGACACCTGACTATTAAATGACGACACCTGACTAAATGACGACACCTGACTATTAAATGTTAATAAGAAACATCAGGAATTTGCAGAGAAAGACAAACGTGTGGGAATTAACAAATCGATGATGAACGAAAAAAATATTTGGCATCTTATCCGTGCTTACATTGTTATATTTGCTATGGCCTTAATGTAATAGCGTTTGGTTGAAAGTAGGGATCTCAAACACCGTCCGCGGGCAACATGCGGCCTGCGATGCATTTTTGGAATTTTCAAATAATTAACATTTAAGCTATTTAGTTTATTCACCTGTGTTTAAAAGTGCTCGGACAGCGAGAGAACAATTTCCTTTTAAACGAACGTAGACACTGCTCGAAATGATTCGCCTGTAACTTACGACACCTTTTGCAGGAAGTAAGATGCAAAAGCTGTTTCTCGTAACGTTCAGTTACCGCCATTGTTGCGTCAGCGTCATAACGCGGCCCTCAGGTTATTTTATAAGTCCTCATTTGGTCCTAGGAGCAATTTTGTTTTGAGACACCCGGTAAGCTTCAAACTGTTCAGAAATGAAACAAAAGAAGCTACGGAAATGTACTAGTCATAATTTTAAAATAAGGGCGCTTCTTAGTCTGCCGATCCGAATTCTAGTGAATACTTCCTTGTACAGTCAACCATAAGGTACGCACTATATTTTTGTCTTGATTTATGCATTTAAAATTGGAGCACGCTCTCGTCTGATATGCTTTATCTCGACAGCGACATTACCACAGAAAACTTACATGCAATGTCTCAGAGACATGAGGCGGAAAGAAATCGAGGAAAACCACACAGCATTCCAATGGAGTAAAAAAGTTACCGATCCGAACGAACTTGGCTGGGGCTTAAGTCGCTTTATACTCGTAAGCAAAAGCGTTCCGCTGCCTTTTATCTGTGATGGTACAGTAGGCCAGTGGAAACGACGAGTGACGCTTGGTCTCTCGTTTGCTATGAGCACCGGAATGAATTTATTTAAAGGTATTATGAATGTTTCTGCTGCAAATTTGAATCTTTATGTATACTGAACGTAAAGCAATAGGTGTTTTTTTAATGATAAACTGCAAGTTTTTTTGTAGAAATGAAACTAACCAATACCGCGGTGATACATGCCTTAGACACTGACCAGCTGAATGAAGTAGTTTAGACTAAACTCTGTTAGTGCAGCTGTTTCATAAAACAGTGCTTTTAACGCATTTCTTAACAGCAAACTACCTGTCTTGGAAGATTTGCTCTGTCACATCAACAACGGAGGCAACGACAACCACATGTAGTTGGAACAGGTTAAATTAGAAAGATAGTAGTCGAAGCTAACGCCGTTCACCTGTCGTGTCAAACCGGAGATCCATGGAGAACTGTCAAATTAACTTTTGATGCACAAACTTTGAGTCCTGTTGAAGAACACGTGATCTTTTGTGCAAAATATGATGTTAGAAGACGTCAAAATTTTCATGTGGTTCTTGAGAATGACGCTAAACTGCAACCAGCGATGAGGCTGACTTTCGGAAACTCCGGAGGTTTCGAGAATCTGGAACACCTTTTAGCCATCATTGTTCCCAGTTCCACCGCGCAGTGGTGGCAACTGGCACGGCTGCAGCTACAGCTGATGATCAAATTGTCTCATTCACGGCCAGATTAAGCTCGTCAGCCATGTAAGGCAATCAGTCTAGGTATGGGAAACTGATAGGTAGGTGTGACGTCTTTATCCACACTGGCATCCTCTGCAACTGAACCTGGGCCCAACGTATTGACCATGCTTTTGCTTGGGAGTCTCTAGAGAATTGTGATTACGGTCTTCTGACGACAGAACGACTCAGTGGCCCCAATCTTCACCTGGGCTCTCCTCAGAATTTTTTCAAAGCGGTCATCCCCTCTTGTAGAGATTCTGTCCCACATGAACATAATTAAATCGTTCGCAACAAACCTATGCGTCGGTGAACACTGCACTCAGGGTTTTTCAAAGGTGTTTGAAAATGGAGAAAAACGGGTCCTTAAATAGAATTGAAAATCGGGTCCCTAGAATCAGAGAAAATTATCAAGGGGAATATCTGAACGGATACTGCAATCAGTATTATAAAATGGTAATAATGGATGCTTTGTTACGCATAATAGAAAAAAAACATTGCATGCATCTATTAATCCGCGGGGTCGATGATACGCGATTCCTTTTCTAGTCGCGGGGTGACAACTTAAATTGAATGATCAATTTTTTTCTGTAAGCCTATTGCAGTCTACTTTTACTGAGTCGCTATGTTTTAACTAAATGTGAAAAGTAATGTCAATTGGATTGGCAGCTCAGACAACTTTGGTATAGATACATTTTTCGGAAATTTCCGTTGGAATTTTAAAGTCGAAAAATTTTCGGGTCCTTACAGGTCCATATCGGGTACCTAACATTTTCCTTTAAAAAAACTGAATGCACTTTGGTCCATCGATAGCATCTACGTAAATCTAAGACCTAACGCTGTTATCTACCAACTTGATTATAGTCGTTGTGAAACTGGAAATCTTCTTCGTACCTAAATGTTTTCCTTTTTCATTTGCTTGGCTTGCATTCTTCAAATTCAGTTCATTGTTACTTTGTACCTGAAAATTATACCTTTTTCTTTTTTCAGGCTTCACAAGCAGTCTGGAAAACTTGGACGACTACAGAAAATTGTACGCTTCAACCGGCGTACCAGATCCTCCTTTCATTAATGAGTAAGTGCAAAGGATGAAAGGGTTAGATTGGTTTTCTTTTTTTCGAATAAGCCGTAACGCTTTAGCAATATAAAATGACCACCCGAGGAATGCATTGCTGTGGAATGCATTAATGTATTAATGTTACAACATACTCTTAGCGATCAACTGAAGATGAACAAGATGTTTGTAAGGCTAGAGTCACTTATGTTTGTAGAGTAACTTATTTAAAATCAATAAAAAACAGAAGGAATTTTATGCTGGAGCAGATCACCAACAATAGAGCAACCAGTGTAGACATTTAATCATGACGAACAAGTTTGGTGCGCTTGCTGACAACATCGCCTTCGGATTCTTCCATAGCTCATTTGCCCCTTCCATTGTTCATGAGCCACATACGCTTTTATTGATAAAGTAACCACGTCCATTTACCTGTATATCAGGTGTTTGGTAGCAGGTACTTCCAGTGAGTATTTTAGGCTTATCAAAAGCGTTCACCGATCTAACAGTGATGCTGGGCGTTTGCACGTGTATGATGCTCAAATCATGTCCTGCTTGAAACCAGCACAATGGTTTTGTGATCATTGAAGTTTGCAATTGATCTTATTTTTCAGTGCAACTGGAATCAAAACGTTTAAACGCGGAAAAACGGAATGCCAGTACAAGACCAATTAACTCTCCTTAACTGTATCTTTCTAAATAAATAAGATTTCGTGTAGTTCCGCTCTACGAATACATTTTGAACACTTGCGGTCCACTGATGTGGGAGCATTGTGCATACCTAAACTATGAACACTGATCAGGTGCATTTGAAAATCTAACACCGTCAGTATCACTACCATGATTGGGCAAATATTGTTCCTATCATAACCAAGGCTCACGCAAACGTTTCAGGTGCACAGGTTCGTTTTTCAACACCTCAGAACTTGTTCTCAAGAGGATCACACCCAAAAATCAGGAATTTTTGCATGTCGAAGAAATGTCATTTTTTCAAAACCAAACACATGTCCCTCGCCAAACCTCGGGTAGAACCAATATATTCCTGGCAATATGCGGCACAGTATCGATCACAAAAAGGTAAAAACAAAGTGATTTCACACATGCAGCGGCGGTAAGGCTTGTTGTGAGATAATGCACATTTTTATTAGGTCACAACGAGGTTTGGTTTGACAGACTAATGTGCTATTGACTTTACGTTTCACAAACGTAACTGCGCAAAGTTTTTGGACAGACAAGGTTTACTGACAAACTTATTTTACGCAATAGCAAGATTGAAATTTGCAACTTTGAAATGTGCTATACCGGCTTGTGCACTATAACTCTGCAAAAGCTTTTCAAGATGATGATTACTTAAAGCCCGCAGCTCATTTCAACGTTGAAAATAGGCATTGCTTTGGTTACAACAGCGAGATATTTTACTTAATTTTCAAGAAAGAAATCACCAGCCCAGACCTGTGCACTTAAAAAAATTGGAAAAAGCAGCGAAAATGCAGTGCTTTGACGTTTCTCAAAATTCCGAAAGTGTTCAATGAAAACATCTGGTAAGAATTTCCTGTACAAATAGAACATCACAAGCTTTGCCATGCAAACTCAGGTCAACTTCTTTCTACGGGAAATTACTGAACAGTTAGGTCTCTACCTGAGGTCAGCATGGATCAGGACCTGATCGGACTGGATCAGGACTGAAGGCAATTTTGGCCAGATCAGGACTGGATCGGACTGCATTTTTTTCGGATCAGGACAGGAATGGACTGAGAAGAATTTTGGTGTTTGAATGGTATTTTTTTAACCATATTAAATTTTTTAGTTTTGATCCGATTTTATAGATTTGACAAATTTTGGAAAAGCCAAAAGCTAGGTGCTGTTAATGTGGTACTACCACTTATTGGAGACCCAATTTCCTAAACTGTGCAGGTTTGTAGTTGGTGTTGTGAGCATACCTTCTTCCAGTAGCCCAAGGAAAATGTTTTTTAGTATTTGCGAAAATAGTCTGACAAAAAACGTCCCATTCTGCCTATCTAGTTACTCCTTAATTCAATGATTGTACACAACAGCATTTGAAAAGAATAATGAGCTCATGTGTGTTTGAGAACTTAACTGCTCACTAATTGTCATGACTTTTAATTGTATCACAGAGATCTAAATCTTCGACGTATAGCTAGCAGTAGCCCGACCAACTTGATTCAGGCTACTCTTGGTTGCCAAAGTAAATTTTTATTTTAGTTTAATTATTTTGTACTACATTGCCTTTTGTGTTCAAAGTATTTCCAAGATGTGATTTTCGTATTTGACATGCTTTATCAAATAATAGCCATAGGCTGTTCGGCTTACTTAAACCGAGTGAAATTGAGCAAATTTTCTTGCAATAACATTCCACTTCAGCAAAATAATAAGTGCAATTGCAGCAAAATTATTATATGTAGAACAGGCTTGTTACTGTAAAAAGCTTTGGATAAATAAGGAAATTTAAAATTTTGATGGCAATTATTAGGAGTCTTACGATTATGGTACGGTCTACATTAATCATGTGACCTCAAATCATGTTACCTCAGCTTTTTTTGCAATGGGTATGCTATACATTCTCTATAATTTCTGTAATTTTCTCAAGCGTGGCAAGGTTTTCTTTAAGGGTGGATTGCTTTGATTTTTCGTTGTATACAAGCTGTAACACTTGCGCAAACTTTTCGTATTGTTCTAGACTAGAGCAGTGGTTCTCAACCTGTTTGTACCGCGACCTATCGTAGCAACCCACTATAACCCATCGACCCACATCTAAATCTCGAATAAAGCAAACGTAATACAGCTGTGTATGCCTACATAAAATATGAACTCAGGACCCCACGAGCAATGGTTCTTGACATGACCTTTCTGACGGTCGCGACTTCCAGGTTGAAAATCACTGTTATAGAGATTCCGCTTTTGATTTATACTCTTTTTTCTCAAACGCTTCAGGCAACTAGTCTTCACAAAGGTGACAAAGAAGTGAGTTAGTCGGCAACGTTTTTATATAGAAGATCAATTTTACGTAACACTGCGCATCCTCAGTTCTACAACCTGGAAGCAATGCTAGTTACTGTATGTTCCTTTCACAATAAGACTTAAGCTGATCAAATACTGTATGAGCTGTTCTAGAAAAAATATTTGAAAAGGAATGTGGATCAGATGCTTTTTCAACCTCTTGGTTTGGTGAGAAGGTTGCTTGGGGATTCAAGTGTATGCTGCAGGAAAATATACCCTTCTAAAATATTACTGCAACATTGATACAACTACACATAGCTGTAACATTACCATAATTTCCTCAGTGAAAATATATGGCAGTTTCTGTTTTGCTTCGCAAGGCAAAGGCACTGCTGGAGATATTTTTGCTTTTAGCCAAACGCAATTGATTAAAATGGTCACTTGACAAGTTCGGAACGCATGACTTGTGAGCGTGGTGTTTGTAAGGGCTCAGTCTGAAGAACGTGTGTTGTCATGGTTTCAGTGCTGGCAAGCTGTTAGCAGCTTCTTGTCTGCGTTGCGTAAAATGTTGGCTAAACCCTAACCGCAAACTCTAACCAGTTTTTTCTTTCTTCTCACGTGACCACTTCAACCAATCGTTTTAGAGTATCAGCACAATAGACCCAGCAAAGTTTTTGCCTAATGAGGCCAATGAAACACGACCTTCAAAGATTAATGCCGGTAACTTAAGATTGTGACACTGCATGACAAGCATTTACGTAAAATTCTTGGAAACACATGGTTTTACAGTGGCAGAAAAAAATGCGGATCAGGACTGGATTCGGGCTGAAAATTTTCAGTCCGTTCATCTCTATTACTACCGCTTGGCAGGTCCGAGAACTAATTGCTGAGGTTTAACATCAGCCACGCGGGTCAAATGTGCTTCTGCTCACACCATTTTCATTCATGTGCCGAAATTAGTATACTTGGTGCCACATCAACATTTCAAAACTGCTTTGCCCACAATGGGCATAATTGGTATTCGCAAAGCTTTTGTTGGCAAAGCTTCAGGTGTACTTTGCCCACGCTGGGCAGTTACCTCCCCTTACTCGATCAATACAAAGTTTTGCAGATTTCGAGAGGACTGCTCGACAGATCGCACAGAAAAAATAAGCTACTGGATGAATCATCGTTAAACAGTCATTTTAAGTTTACCTACCATGTTTTTCGGACCATAAGGCGCAATTAAATTCCTTAATTTTCTCAAAAATCGAAAGTGCGCCTATTGTATGAATCTGGTTGTGCTTCCTCATCAAGAATCAATTTTATATGGTGAACTGTGATATTTATTTTAATTGCTAGTTACGATTTTTTTGCAATCACACCATCGTGTCACGTAATAAACCAACAACGATTGCAATGAGCAGCGTACCAGAGTAGCTAGCATATACCACAGATCGTATTACTCCCCGAGGCTCCAGACTACATTTGTGCACACCGAATCAAACACACGCACAGCTTTTAGTTTATTCCATTCATGTTTAGTTGATTACGCATGTGCGACTGATTAAACTGCATCGTATGTAATGACAGATTAAACTCCCAGTGGCGACTTCCGCACTCGAGAGTTATTGCGGAAGAGTTGAATACAGTTTGACTTATCCACGTTTTGCTTCATGTTGATGCGTCTTATAATCCGGTGCGTCTTATGTATGAAAAAAGAATAGCTGCCATTCAATTTTGATACTGCGCCTTATAATCCGGTGCGCCTTATGGTCCAAAAAATAGGGACATCACGTTGTTGGTAAAGTTGCCACAAGTGGGAAAATTGGACCTGAGCAAGATTGAAAAAAACTGCATTGAATTTGAAATTTTGTCATTTGGACGGACTAAACATTAAGATAGAAACGAATAAATTGTTTTCAAAAATGTTTTCTTTCAATAATCTACAGATCCACAGAAAATCCCGACGTTTTATTTTTGCTCACGGTTCTGTTTTGAGATTTTGAAATTTTGACATAACTCTTGTGTGCAGATTTTCCAGCTGCAATTTTTATCAAATGCACTGAAAATCAGGTTTGGGGCAAGGTGTTAGATCGTATCTACAACTTATCCGATTGTGATCATCGTATTATGCATATCGAATAATTGTTTTTGTAATCAATTTGAGACGGTGGAGAACACTGTAGCTTGACAAATTTTTATAAAACGTTTATCTGAATCTGTATCAGAACTTTTGTTCAAGTTAAACCTTTTGCAAATAGGTAGGTTAAGCATAATATGTGCTTGAATGGCAATTAGGAAAACCATCAAACATATTCAAGTAAGAAGGTTGTTTTCGAAATTCCCCTGTGACGCGCACAAGAACATATTGATCGAAACTAAGACAGACGCACATATGATCAAAATCTGGTTTTCAAGGCAGCGGTGAAGCTCATCACATCTTTATTCGGTGAATCGCCAGCAGCGTACTGATAAATATCAACTGAAAAACATGTGCAACGTGTAAAATGACAAGCATCCAGTATTGCTTCTTTCGTATATTTGTAATATATTACATTAACCCACTAATTCATTTCACATGAGAACGTTTAAATTTTAGGTTCTAAAAAACAAAGTGCTTCCTAAAATTTAGTGCAAACTTTTTCAATGAACTGCTTCTCCCAAACATATTGAATCTCAAGCAGCTATTCAAGTCAATTTTCCCGTAAGATCATTCATCACAATTTGTCTTTGTCTGAAACCTGGGCCGGAACTTACCCACTTGTGAAACTATTGCCAGCATTTACAGCACAGGATGCGTTTTACAATGGTTTGTGCCTGATTATCTTAAATACGTGAGAATGACATATAGCGCAAGAGGCATCACTTTCAAAGATGATGAAAATAATAAAGTAAATTCCCTCGACTGGGCAGAGCAAAAACTTTCTTCATGGAGAAATGGTTATCTGTAAAAATTTGTTCAGCTGGATGGAAGACAAAGAAATGGGAAGACAGGTTTTAACAGGATTGGCTCCTTTAAGTCTGAAGAGATGTTCTTCCCTTCCGGATTACTGTAATATTACTCAGGAGGATGTCTGGAATTCCATGCCCGCAGAGAAAACTTTGCAAAGCGAAATGCAGGTAGGTATAAAACGTTGAAGCGGATCTTCTTGATCATGATAATAACACTTATATAAACACCTATATACAATTCGTTGAAAACTGTAAAGTTGCTTAGTAACGACTTTCTTAGTAACGGAATCCCATGTTCATCGCGAACAAACTTGATAACATTGACTGAAGCAGTCTTGGAATAATTTCAAAAGATAGCGAGATTTTTGCAAAAATTATTCAAATTCAAATAAGTTGCCGATATTATCAGCTTTGTCTCGTCCGATAAGGTATAGGCTTTTAACTTGGGGTCTCCTTGCATATTTCTCTCTTTTTGAAAGCTTATCTCCTATACATTCATGACGTAAGCAGAACCACCAGGATTTCTCACAACTTTTCACGCATGTCCTGCCATTTTGCTAGCATCAAATACAGATCAGTGGTGGTTTCGCAAAGTTGACTTTTTTAGTTTTCTAAGCTCCTGTTTCAAACGCTGTCTGTGATTTTTCACTTCACCTCCCCAAATGCAGCTATACCCAACAGGGGACGCAGAAGATTATCGGGGGCAAGAACTGTTCCGTACACTTTTGCAACCTGTCACCTGAAAGCAAATTATGCGTAAAAGTTTTTGTGGTTGACACACTTTTCACGAAACCAATAAGGCGATTTCTCGAAACACTTTGTGTGCTTCTTTGGAGAGACCATTTACTTGATGTTTTCTTTAACTTTGTCGTGGATATATAACCTCGCGTGGCTTTGCGGAGCCCAGCTACCTGAACACAGATATAGGCACATCCGAATCGTCGCAAACTCATGAAAGCAGAAGCCAGTCGGTTGATTCCTCGAAAGCTTGCAACAAGCCTAGAGCATTCAATACCCTCGCATGCGTAAATATTTTGCAGCTGATCCCACTGCAATCTGTTAACTGACGAGGGCGCATTGAAATAGTTTCCGAATATTTTGCAAGCTGTTAAACTCCCAATATTTTCCACGATATTGTTCCCAAAGCGTGCTGGTCTAACTAACTGTATTAGCATTAGTTGCAACTTTCGAGAAGATGGTGGCGACATGTAAACCAAATGTGGCATGGTCTGTAGGCAGTGGAAAAAAGCAGTCATTTTTGTCTATTGATGTATATTGTAGAAATTTAAAACTGAAGCCCTATTTCATTTTTGCCTATTTACAGATGATGTCACACAATTTCATTAATTTTAGACGATATCAAAAATTAAGGTCCATAGATGACGAAAAAGTTTTGTAAAAATATCAGTGCGAATATAAAAGCACAAAATAAGAATGATACGTCAGCTATGAGGAAAATACGTCTGGTTTGTTTGAAATAAATGAAGCATTCGTGTCTCTACTGGCATCGGTCTTGCACAACAGAAATCGGTCTTGCACAACATTTTCTTCAAATGTACGTTGTTGTGGAAGCCAGTTGCACTAGAAGTGAATTGAAGATATGCTGTTTTGACTGCTGCGATCGCAGGCCGGAAGAATCTATATTGGAGATTACAGCACGGCTGCTCCATTGAAAAGAAACACTATTCCTTTTACGAGCAGCAAGCAACATTACTACGTTGCCAATTGCGTAGCATTGTTCTACGCTGCAGAAAACGGGGATTTGCTTCCCATTGCTATTCAACTCGTCCCAAATGACAAAGACTCTGTCTTTACACCTCATGATGCTAAGTACGATTGGCTGTTAGCGAAAATGTATTTCCGCTCGACCCAGTCTTCAATTCACGAGGTGAGTTAACAGCAAAAGCTGACTTTTCTTTGACAAGACCGAGTAATGTTTGCAGTGACGAAAATGTTTGGATAAATTAAAGCAGGTTACGCAGAAGTAGGTGCTGAAGAAAGCTAATAAGCACGCCTGAAATCAGTATGCGAAAGCATTTTCCATTATACATTACGTAACCACGTTATTAAAACCATGCATGCAACGTTTAGAAGGTAGTAGGTGGTAAGCTTGCCAAATGAAAAAGGTAAATAGTTTTTAAAATGTTTCCCATAACACAAAGTCCTATAAATTGTTCCAACAAAACAATGTGTTGGAACGGCTTTGGAACACAAACATAAACCACTGTGCGATTATTCTAGTATGAAAGTAGACTTGCGTCAGAGGGTTCCGCGCCTTTTATAGGCACTAAACTGAAAAGTGTGATATTACTAGGGCAACCGAAAATCAATACAGTCAAGATTTTTCTGCTATTTCAAAAGTTTATCAAACGTCCACAAACCAAATTTGACACTGATACCATGAACCATTCCAAAGTTATTAGGTCAAAAAAAGTCAAAATTTATCATTAGGTCAAAATTTATCGTTAGGTCAAAATTTTCTTGCAGCAGAGTTTTTTCTCGTTGTCGATTTTTTATTGAATTTACAACAACAGATTCTGATATGTTTTTGCAAGTTTAGCTGCAATTCCAAAATAGTAATGGGTTTGTTGCGATTTCTGACGTAATAATGTTGCTTAGCCCACTACTGGATGTTTAAATTTTTTTAGTAAACTAGGCATGGCAATGCAAGAAATATGGTTTTACTGTACTTGGTTTGGCATATGCTCAATCCATTTACGCATATACTCGTACAGTGTTTCAACTTTATGATATTCTGAGATTTGACTCTACTATAGTTATTAATGTACTTATCAACATACCATGCCTAAGGTTANACAACCAAATTCTGNAAAAGTTCGAAGTAGGCTATGCTGCATGAATATGCTTCTGAGTTTACCTCAGCACCTGAAGGTGAAATATTTTGCAAATTATGTGACTGCTTAGGAAGTGAAAAGTGCGAAAAGGTTTATGGTGGAAGCGCATCGCCACAGTGCAAAGCATCAACGAGGTTCGTTTCATGAAACTGAAAGATGCCAGACATTTTAAAACATGCTATACCAGATTTTGCAGATAAACTAGTTTTTGTTTCATTTCAACAGATTTTTGTTTCATTTGTCTAATACTTTATATCAAATGCTTTGTATTCCCTATTTCAACTGAAAACGCAGAAAATTGATAGGTTAAAATAAAGTCAAAATTTGTCAATAATAAAGTCAAAACTTTAAATTTTTAGGTCAAAAACTTGGTTGCCCTAGATATTACACACCACAGCACTGCTTCTAATCGTTACAGTACTTGTACTGTGATTCGAGGGCCGGAAAGCTAAAAATTTAGAGTTGCATGATTTCGCAAAAGCCGTTTGGTAACCACGAAACTCGACGCCAAATTTTGAAAGCTTTTATACTTTTTTACTAAAATCTCAAAGTAACTTAAAGGTAATATTTTCGCTGAGAAGATGGCCAAGTGTCACTTGTCGTGGCGTTGACGATGTATGTTGCATTTATGATTTACATGATCTTCGACAAGCCTGTGAAGCATTTGGGTCCATTCTTCCGCATTTGGCGATCAGACGAAAATAAGACCCAGCAAATCTCGCCCCAAATTCCAAAGACCTGGTCAGACTTAAAAAATCTGGGTGATTCGAGTTTAACTTTACAGAAAATGTGCAAAGTTTTTTGGGAAGATTTTGTGCACTTTCTGTTTTGCACTCGGTTTAATCTTCAAGCCATTTGCATAAATTCTCACGTTCCCCATACCCGTGTTCGACAGTTGCCTGCTGTGTGTTCTACAAGCAAGCGGGTTAATGGATTCTTGTACCGGGCATGCCGAAAAAGGACGTGTCATTAAAGCCAGATACGAATGAACTTGTTGAAGAACTTCAAGATACCCCTCCCTTGAATATTTCTTTGTTTCTTGCGAAATAAATTCGACCTTTATCACTCTTGGGGTGAAAACGATTCAAAAATCTTGAATTTACTGCTTCTCTACAGTGGATTTATCATTATTACTTCACACACGGGTTGTCAGAAGCCTTTGCAGTAGCAATGTTCCGTGAGTTCCCTCGCTGCCATCCTCTTTACAAGCTGCTACGTCTTCACCTTCGGTCAGTGTGTTTCATCAACAACAACGGCCGGCCACGTTTACTGCCTCCTTCGGCTCTGGGAAACAAGATTGTCGGTTTAAGTAAGAATATAATTTTGTATTTTTAGCCGATGGTTTGATTTGCACACCTGGATAATTTGCGGAAGTAGTGTTTTTCCAAACATTAAAACCTTTTGACGTGAATTTAGTAAAAATATTAAACTTTAGTTTTCTATAACTGACACTGCCATGGGAAATGACTGCCACGTTTTCACCTCACCTTGTACTTTTCTGTAAAAATGAGATTATTATGAAGAGTTTCTTGTTTTTATGACACAGATTCTGCAGACACCCTGAAGCATTTCTACAAAATATTTGATTTGTCAGATCTGGACATACCTTATCAGATAAAAGCACGAGGTAAAATGAAACCAGTATCCTGTAAAAAATCTTTTATTTTGTTATAGATTCACAAGAACTTATAGACAAATGAGTTTAAAATTACCATAACTCTTCGCACAAACGCAACTAAAACTCATTGGTTGTAATCGCATCATAAACAAAAACGAATCTGTCAAAAAATATGTTTGCGCTCAGAAAGTTTTGTAAAATTCTGAAAAGAAAAAAAGTTATAGAAAAGGACATTTTCATTATGTTGACTTGAACCGGCCCTACATCAATCGTAGCACTCTCAGTGCCATGCGCCGAAGCGCATGTTTGTGCAGGGACTCTTGCAATGGTAGTGGGTTGTTGGTAACACAATGCCTGACCCCTCCTTACATTCCAATCTGATAATGCGAATTGCCACTCAACTGGTCGATTTTAAGTGCTTTAAGATTTAGTTGAGAAAAATCACAGTAAACAATCTGTCTGAGACTCTGGTTAGCACTCAGCAGGCTGATCGTAAGTTTTGTGACAAATTTTGAGCTTTTCTCTTATGTTGTAATAGGTACACTGCAACATTTACGTGATAAAAGATTAATTATTAAAAAGTGCTTAAAAATCTTAGTATGCATTTTTTACAACGAAAGGCTTCTCCAATCAGACTGTCGAAATTCGTGTGAAAATTTTTTCATTTATTGTTCATTCAAGGACAAACACTTCCGCAGAAGTCGACCCAATCATAGAAACATCGCTTGGCCACATGCTTGCGCTGAATATTAAACTCCTGCATTGCAAGAGTCCAAGAAAAATCCTAATATATTCTGTGAATCGCAGTTTACGCGGGTTACGTAACACAGATTTAATTCCACATAAAACCACTGAAAAATGTATCGTCAGGAAACCCCTCCTCCTCAGTGCATTAATGAAACATACGTTTCACGATTAAATTTGAAAATGCAACCTTAACCTTGTGTGCTTGTGCTCTACGTTAGCAACCACTGCAGATAATTTAAACAAAAATGTGTTTTCGATTTTGCAACCTTTTGTGTCAAACGTGTGGTTTTACTTAAAAAAACTCTCAGGTTTTCTTGTGCATAGGCCTAGACGACAAGAACGTTTTGCCCAACTATCCATACAGAGACGACGCTTTAGATATGTGGAATGCGATTGAAAAGTACGTCAGCAACGTCATCAGATATTTCTACAAAAGTGATGAGGTAATCATTTAAATGAACTCACTGTTTCACACTCTGTGTCTTTCATCAAAGTCAGCGCAAGTTTTCCAGCAATTTGTATCTCTAATATACTTAAGACTAGTTGGAATTTAATGGACACATGCACTCCATAATAAACCAAACTAAAAAACTCAAATGGCTCAAACTTTAGCACCAACTTTTAGTGAAATGCCATATAGTTGGCAATTTCAATTCGCCACTATCAGAAACAGGCCGAAACACGAATAGTGCAACAAGAACATACGATAAAGTGCAAATATTAGTTCAGATGTATTAACCGACACGGCCGGTTACTTTGTTGACTTACTTTGAAACATATTTTCTCGGAAAACATCAGCAGTTTCCACTAACCACAGTGGAACCTGAAATGCATTTTGGAGTTTCATTTTGAAAGTGGTACTTTTTTCTGTAACCTGTGCAGGTCTTTACCTCCGTTTGGCTTGACAATTTGCAACCGTTTTTTTAACCGACTTAAGCACGTCAAAGTGAGCAATCTAAGGTTGAACCACCGTAGCTAGACTTTTTATTCGTGTGCACTGCAAGGTTACACCTACGCAATGACAGATACTGGATATAATAGGCTACATAGAATACATGATACATGATAGAAACAGGGCATTTATTAATGAGACAAGGAATTCAGGCATAGGATATGTGGATCGTTCATGAATGTATCCTCAGAGCGCTAAGCGAAACGTATTCGTAAGTTCGAACTCGTTGTATTTATGCCCAGGAGAAAAAGACAAAAAAAGGAATAGTGATTTGTACTCGTATGCATGTTGTGGAGAGGAACGTAAATGAAAGACACAAACTTCTTAAGATTAAGATTGTTATGTCCACATTGCATAGAATACTGTAGAAATCCAGCTGAAGGATGCGGGTGCCTATACATAGCATAAAGTGCAGCAAGCACCTCCATAGATCAGCGACAAACATCCCGTGAAACTGGTTAAATCAACGCACTTCCGTCAAGCGAGACAACAACAGCGCCATTTTTCACTCAAGCTTCACTTCCGTGCGAAGATTAATCGTGATACCTTTTGATTGAGACGAAGGAAGATGACAACAGCGCCATTTACCACGCAGGCTCAAAGACAGTGCGACGACTGTGGGTCGATAGGTACTCAAACCCAAAGGCTGAAACCCTTGAAACTGTGACAGCTGAAACCCTTGAAACTGTGACGCTGATTCATGGGCTGCGCAAGGCATTAGGGTTTAAAGAGCTAAGGGGGCGGTAGTAGTTCAGTGGTAAAGTGTCCACCTCCCAACTGAAAGGTTATGTGTTCGATCTATGACCACTGAGTGAATCACTAAAGTGCTCCTTGGGTAAGAGCGTTCACCTTAGCCGTCCCGGCAAGAAGGTCGCACAAAGTTCACGCGCAGGTTGTTGGCTGTTCTTTTCGGGTACAAAGTCCATTCGCGATTCATTGATTCGACTATATCACCATTTCGTAAATATTTGTGGGTCCCGCACCCCTAGCACATCCTAACAAAGGTAACGGACCCCTCAAGAAGAAACACTGCAATGAATACTTCAAATTTGATCTTGATAATCATAGTAGTAATCGAAAGAGGAACGTGAATGAAAGACACAAACTTCTTAAGACTGTTATGTCCACATTGCATAGAATACTGTCATTCATGCAGAAAACTTACGGTCACTCATGCAGAAAACTTTTAACAAAAGAGACAGTTCTGATACAAGAACAGCAGCCCGAGATTAATGTAAACAATTATCCACCCCTTTATACCTCTTCAATAAGTAGATTTTATGTCAGATAATTGGTTGATGCTCAGTTCTTATGTTAATACATATTGCGTGCATTGCTGTTGGTGCTGACGTAGGCATATCGTGCTGATTGTTGAACTTGAAAAT
>JGI24021J15306_10000541_pt1 | contig 29577 bp, 19 predicted proteins | sample Ectturendosymbi1_FD_15306 | JGI IMG/M metagenome (IMG submission 15306) | reverse complement strand
AGGGGGGCGATCGCCCCCCCCCTCCCTGGATCCGTTACTGGGTGGAAGTCAAGGCTCACACGAGCCAATGATCACAAATTTGGACACTAGGCTGCTGGCCAACAGGTAAGTCTGCCGATCAGCATTGGGCGCAAATGCGGCATCGGTTGCGATGCGACGGCCATCAACAGACGTAATGTAACCGGATCGGTCTCCTGTGTGCCGCAACATCCGTTCTCACCGAGCAATTTGGGTATAGACTTCATCGACGCTCGCTGACAACAACCTTCTATTTGTTGACCAACGCTTGTTCTGCTCAAAAGCGAGAGCGGCGCTGTTCAATCAAAGCCGGCCGGTGTCCGTTATCGCGATCCGGGTATCGCGTTCTATTTAGGTTAGTCGAGCGCGGGCCCTTAAACGGAAGCTCGTGGGAATCCCTTTCACACAGCCGCCAATAGAACGTGCTGTCCGCGCCTCGATCAAAAAGATCGCTCTTCCAATTTAGTCCAAGTTCCTGATCAAAATCCGTCCCGATGCAAACAGGCATTTCGGTGGTTGTGGAAAATCCGTTCCAATGGTGAAGTTTNAACTTATGCAAAAATATGACTTAATCAACTGGCTGCGAACATGGCCATCCGCAGAAATTTTTCCAAGGGAGGTGCAACATCCACATTTTGCTTATCATTTTCAGGTTTCTTGCAATAGACGTTCACAAAAGGCTTTAGAAGTTCTTAGTCCCAATTTCCAGGGGGTCAAATGCCCGTTTTGTCCCTCCTGCAGACGCCCATGAAAACTAGCAATCGCAATTAAGTTGAACATTCCCGCTTATGCAAAGCATAAGTTTTTAAGAACGAGTTTGCTGCGCCAGACACATCCAGCCAGGTGGAAGTACAGCGCGAGTCTGCAATCCACTGCAACCGACCTACAAACTGGATCGAACACCTCGATTCACTCAACGCATGGTGATTCACGACTCGTCCGTCTTCTCCGTGCGCCGAGTCACCAACTGTAAAAATCACAGAACATAGTTTTTCGCACCAGTCACATTCACGTCAAAGCCGAAGCCCAGTCGGTTGCAACTGCCAAGCTGAACGAAAAATGTTCCCGGGTTTCACACTTTTCCGTGTCATTCCCGGCTTTGCCGTTGGTGAATACGGGTGTCCGAACAAATCTGAACTTTGAGCAAATTTTTAACTTGGCGAAGTAAGCATGCGGTCAGCACTGTTTCGCGCGAGCCGCTTTCAAAAACAAAATTTGGCGCAAATTTGCGCAAATGGCCCTGCAGGCACATTCCATCTGCAAACACAAGCAGTGGAAAGTCAATTAAGTTTAACGTAACGCGACCAAACGAAGCAATGTTTCGTGTTTGTATGCTAGTAGTCACCCATTCACTAAGAAACCAGTTTGCAAAAGCAAAATGTGCGCCAGTGGAGGTTAAGTACGAAAATTGTGTAAAAAAGTCTAGCTGTTCAAACAGGGCGTATCCTTTATAACAGCATAAAAGGATATGTTGCGCTCTTCAGCAATTAATTACTGTCTTATGTAAATAAGTAACTTATCGAAAATCGATTTAATTACAAACAGTTTGCCAATGCCACAGCGCTGTCGAGAGAATGTTCAACTTTGCATCACTTTTTTTAAAATATGATCAACATGCCAAAAACAATGTAGTAGAGAAAAATCTCTTACTTTCATTCAAAATTATATGCGGCATTTTCAAATTAGAAATTGGTAAATTAAAACTCAGTTTAAACCACGATTTGAAAAGCCAAGTGAATTTGACATACTATAACGGTCCTGACGTGAAGCAATTTCATTGCAAAGCAAATACGGGATAGTTCTGCAGCAAATTTGCTTCCTTCTCAAATTCTTGGCAAATTAAAATCATGTGCTTGGGCAGTACAAATTTTGCTGTATTGCATCATGACTGTAATACATCACTTGTATGTTCGTTTGGCAAACAGCTACATACAGGGTCTGTGGCAATATTGACGACAGCTGATCTTTTTCTGTTTGCCAACCGTAACCGGTTTTCACCGGTATTTACCGGTTCGTCTTCCCAGTATCGCTTTTTTCGGAAGCCCTGTGTTGCACCACATGGTTCTTGTGGCGACATGCGTCAGCGAGATTATACCATATTTACTTGGCAAATGCGCTTTAAATAGTTAATATTTCACACCTTCCACCAACGACAGAACCACTTGTGTAATACAGTCGTGGTCGCATTAGACTGATACGTTTCGTACCCCTATGTTGTGTAGGTTAAGGTTGTGAACACTGCCGTTATGGTTCGCATGCGGCAAAATTTGCGTCGCTCGGCTGTAAAAAATTGCATACTTCTTTTCATGTCAGAGAATGACAATCTTGTGCTGACTATAACATGTTAAATGTCTGTCATCATTATTTTCGACACGACTGAAATCGTTCGTAATCAACTTAGCTCAAATCGTCAATATAACGTATAGTCGTCGTTATAACGAGTCGTCAAAACGATATACTCAATGTATGTCATAAATAGCGGCAAAGCTCATACGACAGCCATCCGTGCTTCAGTGTGAGTTACGATGATAGTAAGCACTCCCAACTAAAAATGACAAAAAAATATGACCAAAAAAATAAATAAGAGAGAAAACAGTGAGGGACACGAGAGACATCTCTTGTCTTACGGTCTGAATATCTGCTTTTCGCGGAGTTTCGTTTTGAGGCGATGTTGTGTTCTGACTTGGGTAACATATATTCTGATGCGGGACATATTAATATTTACACAGGTCGCATTTGGCCTCCGTGCTCCAGGTACCCCAACCTTGGAGATTAACGAAAGCTGTGAGACACACCAGCAGCCGACGCCCTTTCTAGAGAGGTAAGTTACAGAGTTCTTAAACCACGTCACTGCAACGAAGGTTGAGAAACACACTCCATCGCGCTGTATTACATTTATCAAGTTGAAATGTGATTGACAGATGCACTTCACTTTCATTTTCGCTTTAAGAATAAGTCACGACTCAAGAAGCACGTCTGCTGCAGCCTGCCAATTAAAAGTAATCAGGAGACAAGACAGACATATAGATTGTGATGAAGAATCTATATTACCTATAACTATAAATGTTATAGACTATAAGCAATCTTGTAGGCTGTAAGCAAGTCTGCTAGCACTTGCAACTTTTGCCGTTCATCTGCAGAAGTTACAACGAACATACAATAGTCGTTGGCGAATATGCTAGGCTCATAAAGATTTGTTGGAAAGGCTTTCTTTTGGTTATCAACAATGTTAGCCACAATTTTAGAAGACTCAATGTGTGTGTTCCGGTGATCAATGCGTTCGCACTCGTTTGTGCCGTATCGCCGCTTTTCTGGGTGAGAGCTAATCGACTTATGTCTCCGAAGCGACAAAAGCCCAGCACCTGGTTCTTGATTGTCGCGCGCAGCAGTGGCAGTGCAGGATGCGTTTTGGTTCAGAAAAATTCAAAACTCGCATTCCTTTTATCTTGCCAAGGTTTGCTGTCTAAACAGCAGAACAATCCACTTAACCGGGTGGTCTTGCTTAGCAGAAAAGGTGACGACAAGTGCCTGCTGACGCGAGGCAAGTGCCACCCAATTAAAAAGCCGTCCTCGATTAACATGGTCACCCATTCTTGCCTTTCTCACACTGGTCACATGATGCGCTGCCTGCCACTTAACGAAAATTGAGTGGCGAGCGGCGTAAAGATTTAGACTGCAACGGTGTCTGCTGATTGACAAGATTATCATGTGACCAGCGGCGATTTAATTACTCTTTGCTCGAAAATTTGATCTTTGCCGCTGTCTTGAAGATTTCGCAGAACCCCAGGACAACATTTCAGCCTGACCTGTGTTCTCCAAGACCTTCCAAGATACATGCATAATACAACTAAGCCACCAACTCATTACACATTCATTTGCATTTACGTGCTTCTGTTGCTACGTGTGCGTTTATTTTTAACTTTCCCAATGGCCGAACGACGTGCGGTACTAATGTTAGACTGTATAGACGATAATCTGCTGCAAAATCCATTTTGGCAGATGGTCAAGTAGCGTTAGCAGCTTGTCACGTTGATCAAAGTCACATTTCGTCATTTCCAGTGGCGAAAATACGCGAGGAAACTCAGCATGACATCGAATTATTTCTTGTACGAAATCATTAAGGGTGAGGAATTTCGAAAATGCTGCATTTATTCGCATAATCGCAGGCGATTCTCAGATCCATGCTTTAAATACTTTTTTAACCCAAGGACTAGAACATCGCCATAGGTGACAAGCAATTCAGAAAGCAAACAGAAAAACTGCTGTTACATTCGCAGTTCGACAGCGTTGATTTCACTCATAAGTGTTTGCTTTCAGCGCGATTTCGCCACATCAAAACTTCCACCTGTTTTGTCACCGCCCACAAGAGTTGACAGAACGCAGAGCAGTTTACTTAGGCCCTGTCTCTTTGGCCTGTGCTGCGACTTCGCAGCGGAACAATGCAGGTTGAGACTCGCCCAATCGCGCGTTGATCCAAGATAACGCTGCACACCGTTGGTTGGGAGGTGATGAGACGAAAATAGCAAAAATGATGCGCTGAGCGGTTTGGCGAGGCCAAATCATCAACGTTTGTAACAAAATTTACGGCGAAACAAGTGATTCAGTGCCTTTTGAGCCAACAAGAGCTCGACAGAAGCCAACCACCCAGAGAGCAGTAAAGAAACCTAGTGTTCAAATGTTCTCTTAAAACCACATTGACACGACAGTCGAAAATATGACTTGAACAACGCGTGCTGATTGCTCACGTATCCCAATCTGACGTCTATGTGGTTATAAATTATGGGTCGCTAAACATTGTCGCCAGACGCGAAATCCCGCGTCACGCAGCTTGGTCAGTCAATAACCGTCTTTCTGTTGCTTGATACTGGCACTGCGTGTCCCCGCCTTGCGACACAAACAGCTGCAGACATGGCAAAAGATTTTGCATTTTTTGCACAAATGCAACTGACACGAAAGGTTCTTTGAATGCCGTAAACCAAAAATCAACATCCAAGTTTGAAGGGATGCATTTGTGATTGGCTGTGTGGCAGAGTATTAAGTAGTTATCTTAAGAGAAAAGATCTTTAATTGTAGGGAATGTACGGTCATTGGCCAACAGGAGCTTCGCTGCCGAACATATGAATCCACGCAGTGCAGTGAGTTCAGCCTTCTTCGCTTTGAGAGCTGCGCGTTAACATCGCAAATCGCAATTTCATTCGTAAGCATCTCGCGTCATGCATCAGGTGTTCTGNAGCACTCCGGAGGAGGAAATGCGCAGACTTGCCAATTATTGAATTTATCTTATTCTTCTTGTTTCNTGGCACAAAGCATTGAACCGCACTCTTTGGCAGAACAGTTTCAAACACTTCGCTTAAGCGAAATTGGTTTAAGCGGCCTTCTAGAAAATAAGTTGTTTTTTTCAACATGCTACAAAAATGTTCTTCGGATTGACATTTCGTAAGTGAAAGAGTATCCATTGAACGTGTAAACAGTCAACCGATGTTCGAAAGCCGCCATAAGCCAACAGCCCTTCACGNGTTATACAGCATTTTCATTTACAAGCGTGCTGATGGCAGTGAGAGGAGAGCCGTTTGCCAGCAGCTGCGAAGACTTGTGTTTAAAGCAGTGGTTCCCAACCGGGGTGCCATTCACACACATCCAGGGGTGCCGCCAGCTTATACGTATTTCAATATATAATTAAAAATGCGTCTTCAAAATGCCATCAAACCTTAAAGCAATTTGCTATGATTTCAACACTGGGTGCCGCAAGGTTGGGAAACACTGTTTTAAAGGCTAATGTCTGCCGTGTTCACTCATTGCCAACCCAGTTGAGTTGCTGATCGGCCCAGCAAAGACCAATACGTCAAGTCAAACATTTCGAGGAGGCAAAACGCACTGCACTTAATCAAAAGACATCAAAAGGAACATAGCCATTTATTTCCGAAATCCATTTACAGTTGCCAGTAAAACTATCGTTGGTATTGCGATGACAAACACAAAAGCGCAGAGCTTCATAGAGAAAGAATGCTGATGTATTTTGATGAACATCAGCATTTCCACGATTTCTTGTTTAGCACAAACTGAATGTGCTTCCTTCTGAACGTTTCGTTTTTTCTCTGAACAAGGCAAGAGGTGCCTTCTTTCAAACTAAGTATGTCGTTATTCTATCTATTTTATCGATTGAACTGAAACCAGGAAGTAAATGAGTTCGATTGAGCAAATTCATCTGAATACAAGGATGATGAACACTACGTGATTGGGTCAAAGTTGAATATTTCACGCTCAGCCGTAGACATCTGTATTGGCGGCTTGGTAACAAACGCAGGTTATTCTCATAAGAGCAACAGAACAATGCGGAAAGGGCCTGGATCACTGGCAACCTGGTTGTCGTTTCTGCTATTGAAGTTATTGAGCTTTTTATGGCGGCGTCAAATAGCCACAGTAAGCTCACATCACCTTTGATCTGCCTCTGTTTGGACAAGGAGAACGTTTCACGTCTCGCTGTGACTTGGCGCAAGTTACTTCCAAACGAAAGCACATAAAACATGAAATAAGTGGGCTGCATTTGAGAGGCCGAGAAAGCTGTTCTGCAGCAATTGCAAAGGCGTGGCTGCGGTTAGCATTGGTCTTTACTCTCATTTCTGTCGAAAGCAATGTGAGAACTTCTCACCTGCTCAATATCTGGTGCAATATTGCCGCCAACGACAAACATTTCAGCGAGGTTGCACGACTCAAGGCAGACATCAGTATTTGCATGTGAAGATGATAGCCCCGAAGATTTGCACAATTAGCTTACTGAACGCAATTTTTGATTCTGAAAATTAAAACTGCGCTAATTCTTGAAAATCGCGACATGCAGGGCAGTTTGGAACTGCCCCCATCAAACACTTCAATGTCAAAATTTAACACAGAGGACAAGTGATTGTTAACACAAAGCCCAACTTGCCAAACAGTTCTATCAAATCTTATACAGCATACCTCTCGTGATAACTTAAAATTATTTTAAATCAATGTGAAGAATCAATGTGATGGTAATCTTCTCTCTTTTTTCCTTGAAAGCTTGTGGCGGATCACTGCGAAAATGTTGGCAAAATGTAATCTGGAGGCAGCAGCATGCTGCAATTCTGACTCTGTTTTGATGTTTAACTCATAAAAACCAATATTTCTTTGGTGTTGACTAACGTAAAGATCGAACGCTTTGAAATTCGGTATGACATGAAACCTTACATCAATACATACAACGTGGTTTATTTCGAGTGTTAAGGCTTCATCCCAGAGTGCATTCAGTCGTTGTTTAACTACATGCACAGTTAGCCAATCGCATACCTATTCACTGAAAAGATCTGAAGCAAACTTTCGCAACTAGAACGCGATGCAAACCAACTTGCCCAGATATTAATTTTAAAAAGGTCTAGAAGTTTCTATGTGAGATTGGAAGATTTTACATTTTTTTTCCACCAAAGAAACAATTCAATTGCCTGATGTCAGGCGAGCGTCGGCTTTCCTTTGCTGAATGGATTCGGGCTCGCATAAGCTACACTAGTTCTCTTTAATTTTAGAATTTTATATTTTGTCTGTGTTTTTTACTGTGATGAAATTTCTCTCCTCTTATATGCGGTGGATGATTTCGATATAACAGGTTCTGCGAAATTCAACTGCCCAACAAGACTTCTTTGAAATCACTTTTACCAGAAATCACGTGTGCCTTTTTTGTTGCAAGTGTATTAGTTAACTACACAAAAATAACAAGGAGCACAGACGGTTCGGCAGAGATTACAGTAGAAAAAGTATCACCAATCATCGTGAGCCTTTAGTTTCGTTTCTTTTCAACTTGTTTTTACCTTTGTAAAAGAAAATTTTATCTATGTGAAACAGGTTAATAAAAAACGTATTTAAATAGACAACATGGACTTTCAAGTAGAATATTGGCAAGACGATAGTGTGTANGATGTAGCATATCAATCGTTCACAGCAGGGAAATAGAAGCATATCAAATGTTCACAGCAGGGAAATAGAAAGGCCTTTCCTAAAACGTTTTNAAAAAATCTAAAAATTGCGAATCGATGCAACTTGACCAAAATGCCAGTTTACTTTCATGGATCTAAAACGACGCTGGAGCAGGAAAAAAATTTTTTGAGACGAGCTTTTAGAAGTCTCTGCGTTATGTCAACCGAGTTCTTATGTTGTAAGGTTAACCATAAAACTTACATTCATTTGAAATTTCTGTCTTATTCACAAGTCACCGGGATTTGTTTCGAAACCCTTCGTTCAACATCATATTGTTATCAAAAGCATTTATGGCAGCAGGTTCATTTAGATTTAAAAAAAAATTAGATGAAATACAGAAAAGAAATTTAAATGTTTTTATTGATATTGTTATAGGCTGCGCAGTTGTGATATGCTTAGGAGTAAGCAAAACCAGTTTCAAACAAGTAAACTTGTTTCTCGGAAAAATAAACTTCGTCAATAATGTTGTGCCTTCGAAATTCAGTCGTAACTTTAAGTATTTGTAATCTTGGTGCTGTGCATTCCACGCCAAGGCGCTGATCTCGTAAAGCCTGTTGCTTCAAGGCATGTGCTCAGCAGTTGCCCAGCAAAATATCTGATTTGAAAAATTAACACTAGGTAAAAACATTACCGCACTAAAAATTATAAAACAACGCCCGCTATGGCCGTTTCTGCATTTCCGTCATCTTGTTCGAGAACACAATTCAGAAATAAGACTAGTACAAACGGATAAAAGAGAAGTAATCATTTTACTACGATGTGTACAAAAAATGTGTTCTGCTTTCGAAAGCTCACTGTGCGTTTTTCGAACATTAAAGTGGTTAGATTAGTATCAATTATATTAATATCGAGTGTATGGATCACAGTAAAGTAAATAGCATCAAAAATGATGATTTAGCGTTTCGCAGATTATATTCAAAATAGCAATCTCTGTTATATCTCCGCATGATAAAGAATAACCTCGAGCTTTGATGTCTGTTCAAAACCCATCTTCCTAATGTTGAAATATCGCGCACGGAAGGTAAAAAACCGAAACGTGGTTATAAGCAATGAATTGTTTCATATCGGGCTGATGTTTGTTTGGACAACCTCGCTATTAAAAACAATTTTGTTATTTTCGAGCAGGACTTACCTCCTAATGCACAGAATTGTTTCAGCTCAACATTTTCTTATAAAACTGAAAGTGCTCAGCAGTCAAACGACACTGCTTTCACTTGCTTTGCGTTTTACCAACACCGCCGCTACGAGTTGAAGTGAAACAACAANCCAGACCAGCAATAGCAGATTTTTATTTTGCTTGTTTTCCTTCACGATTGATTTACTGTTTTCCGAAGACTTCCGCCTTNGAGAGTCAGGTGGATATTTTGCACAGAACAACGGCAAGCAAAATTCACTATACCAGGGTTGGCCAAACCTGCTCTATGTATGAGACGCATATAGTAAAACCCAAGTTACAAAGAGCCGCAACATAAAAATCTAAAAACACGAATTTATTTGCAATCTACGCTTCTGTGAGATCATATTTGTTTTTGGAACGACTTGCAAAAGTAATGCTGTACGGGACGCTAGCTACCACAGTATCATTTTACAATATTTGTACACTTTGCAATAGAAATAAAGAAAAAATATAAACATTTTCGGAAAGCTCAAAGAGCCGCATGCATGGTTCGAAGAGCCGCATTTTGGCCACCCTGCACTATACAGTACTTTCACACATACCGGTGGGGGAAGAAAGATGTTGCTGGTGCGACACACGTTTGCTCGATTTTTAGATTTTTACCGAGACAAAAATTAAATCAGACCCAGCATCGCACTTCAGTATTTTTTCCGACTGGACAATATAAGTTAGAAATTGCTGCTGAACGCACTTTCATGAAGAGTAAGCAATAATTTTTTTCAAAAATGTAATAAATATGTTAATCTGCCAGATTTATAAGAGATTTTGGGAAGTTCTTTAAAGTTTTTCCCAATTTTTGCCAAATTTTTCCCAAATGAGTAAGGTGTGGAGGTGTACTCTACCTCCTGCACCTGCCATATCCTACGATTATGTTCACAATACTTGAAACATTTAGAAACTGCAAATAAATTTGAAAACAATATGTTATCTACAAAAGAATGGAATTTTGCAGCAAGCTTCTAGGCAAACTGTACTAGACATGCAGGAACCACTCCCTTTGATTGCAACGAGAGAAAAACAGCAGCTGCCCTATGGTGAGGGAGTGCACGCTAGCTTCGCACATTAGCGAAATACGTTCAAGTTAGCGCGGCAATTTTGTGGCGTAGCAGGGTATGTAAAATTGCTAGGAAGATATCATTGTTGCTAAACAGAAACAGAAATGATTTCTAACTGAAAAGGTAAGAGGGCACTACCTCAAGGCTCCACCCAGCCTTGGTCCCTTGAACAGGAAGAGGGATAGCAAATTTTCAAAGTTTAATTTTTAGCTAGCAAAAATATCAGAAAAAGATGTTGTCAACCACGCAGTCCATTCCCCTCCCATACATTTTGATTGCACGGTACCACAAATTGTTTCCAAGGAAAGTTGCGTTTCAGCGCTTGATATTTTAACATTGCACCACTGCAGTAAAATGTCCAAGTGCAAAGCATTCAAGCAAGCAAGCAAATGCGTTAAAATAGTCACGAGTTTTGAAACGCCAATTCGTAATGCGAAAAGGTACATCCACTATACTATGCAGTTTGCTTAATAGGATGATACACACTCGATGCGTCTAATATAACAACACAGAACGGTGACTGCTTAGGTTTCAAAGTAAAATGTGAGATGCTTTCATTTCCTCTTTTTTGCATGCGAGATCTATTCGAAAGTTCACAGGACTTTTCGAGCGAAGCGATGGCAGCGTGCGTTGAAACGCAGCTGATTGCAATTTTTCTACTTCAATGCATGTACGTATGTGAACCATCTCATGACCTAGTAGAGCGTCACAGTGCATGAAAATGTACGTCTCAGTCGTATGTCTCCGTTCAACCTGGATTCACAAGTTACGAGCAGGCACACGAGGTGATGCGTGAAATCGTCGAGTGAACTTCACGCTATTCACTAAATGTATCAAACCAGTAATTTTCCAGTCCGCAGTTGAAATTGTCCAAGGGTCCATCTGCGAACAAACAAACCTTTTGCCGGCGATTTCCTGGGCGTTTCCAGTTTTCATGGCTTTACTTCCCGTACGTCCCTGTCAAAGAGACGGGTTTCCTGGTTTTCACTGGTGCTGACTAAACAACGCCGCTCAAAGACCAGAAATTTTTTCACCCCTCCACATTTCGTTCTTTGAATCAACTGTTTCCAGGTGGTGCGAATAGTGAAACAGTCAAGCCTTCTCAGCATTGTGATGCGTCAAAATCGTAGACGCCTGGGGTTTCATGCGCTTGTGTCAACCTCAGGACGCCGCTCGTCACATTCAATTGACTGACTAATAGCCGTCCATTCTCTTTGGAAAATGCTCAGTAGGTCAAGAGGTTGGCATAGGACAGGTTTTAGCGACACGACCCGCGAAGTTTGAACTCGTTTGCCCTTACGTCCGATGGTGTTCCCCGCCACCACTGACCACGCGCCGACAGTTCACCAATAAGGTTGACTGATTTGCGCAAGCAAAAGCTCGGTGATTTTTCGAGATGGAAGAGGCGACGCTGCCGTCCAGCTTCACCGCTGACAAGTAACATGGTCATCGGATCAAAATTTGTTTGTGCTAAGTCAGGTCTGATTCACTTGTGTGCTTTCTTTAATAAGGTGTTTCGGTCAGGCTGGTAAGTTTTGACAAGGCCCGCAGCTCCTTCGACAGCTTAATCGCCACGGACACCTGTACCGGCCCTGTTTGCACAATTTCCAGGCTACTTCTGAAAACTTGAAGCTACTGTACAGCAGCACATCAACGTTTGTCAGAAACGATGATGCGATTTGCTTGCAACGAGAAAGGATATCGGTCACACCCGCCAGTTTAAAACCTTTGTCCCCTGTAGAATAATCCGGGAGGAATACTACTAGATCTGTTCAGAAAGAGCTCGGTGTGTAATTGAAGGCTGTAAACTTTTCCACTTTGCATCTGGTGATTTGCGTGGATGGCGAGCTAAAGAAAATAAGAAATACTGAGAGCACAAGAAAAAAACAAACAGCTGTCAATTGATCCAGTTTCAAAAAGCCTAGGTCACCGTTCACCACAAATTCACTCGGCGCAACCAACTAATTTTTAACTACAAATGTCTAGAACACCTCTGATAATTTTCCGAGCTTAACACTGGCTGAAATGCATCTTGGTTGTTCAATTGTTTACCAACCACGTTGCCATGGTTTTGTTCAAACTTTTGCACTGTTCTTGATGCTCCCCCCTGCTCCGTCCAACGGAAACATACGGGTTAATTAAGAAAGTAGTGCACAACGAACCGGTATGTCCCAACATTGAAGTACCTTTGTAATTTTTAACATTTAACATTTCTGTCTTAATGTATATTATGTTATTGCACTGATACGTGAAAATCACTTTTTAATATAAGCAGTTTCGAATGAGATCACCTTCAACTTCGGCAAAATTATCTGAGTACCTCTGGATAACACCACGGTTTCCAGTTGTTTAGTTCGATTTACTTTTTCTTCCAATTTGATGCAGTATTGTTCGTTTGCAATGTTGGTTCACTTTTGCCACCTCTTTTAAAGAACGTAATTATAGTGCTTTTCCCCAGCTCTTCCAATGTCGATCAGTTTAGAGTATTGCATAACTAATAAACCTGTGATAAAGTATCTATGTCGGCAACGACATTGGAACAAGGTTAAAGTTTCCAATGAACTATTAACGTTTTGTATTTCGCATAGTTTTAAAAACAAAATATATCTTATTTTTGTTTCTACTTTATACATAGTGAAAACGTTGCTGAAGAGCAGATGCAACTTTCCAAAAGCGCTCTGCATTTGGCTTCAACTAAAGTCAAGCAAGGACGAATAGCACCTACAAAAAAAATTGGGTCAACACAGAATCTTTTTGTTTCAACGGGACCACAGGCGAATACCTGGGTCCAGGAATTGTTGAAACAACAAACCAGAATCATGAGACTCGCAATGAACTCTGTACCGTTGAGAAGCGATTTGTCCCCGTTACATATTGTGATAGCTGTCTGATTGCTACCTTTGGCGTATTGATCAACTCGCTGCGAAAATCGTTCGCGTGCCACGGTCGGGTTGTTCGTGACAATGGGGTTACATCAACGTCAAGGCGATTGTTTGCCTTGGTCTAATCAAACATATCGGTAAGAAATACAGTAAACTGCGTTGAATTACACGGCGCAGTTAGGAGCACAATGCCGCAACTGCTCTTTGCGAAGCAAGTGGAATAGGCTATAAAATGATACGAAATGAAATTAATCTGAAGTAGATAAAGTACGGTTGCTTTCCGAATTCTACGAACGGCGTAATTAAAACGCGTCGCTCCAAGAATGCCTAAAAATGATTTTGATTATTTCTGGTTTGTGAAACAGTTTGTTTGTCTATAAATTCCTAGTACTTTTTGATTTATCGCAGTTTGGAAGGTGATTAAAGAACTGTTGTTAGAAACTGATGTAATGTTTATTCCTTTCCGTAATACATGAATGAATAGAATCAAGAAATTGGGCAGAGGGTCAAGCGACACCAGGTCGAGTTTACATCTTGTCAATGACCTGATGCAGTGTTTGTTATGCTAGTCTTTCTTAAGCTGTCCTTCAAGTTGTGGTGATGATAACTGTTTAACAGTTTGTTAAATTAAGTGGCTACTATCCTGTTTCAACATACTTCGATCACTTAGATCGTTCATGGTAGTCAAGCATGAGCGTTCTGCAGTATGAATTACTTTTAACATCTCTTATATTACATGCCGTGCAAAAACACCCATTATCAAAACATGGCAGTCTCTTTTAAGAGTCTGCACCATATTCTAGGGCCAACACATAACCCCTAGTGTAGACCTTCTATGAGCGCCGTATTCGAATTAAGTTGACAGCACAAGTTAAAATCTGACACATAGCAAAATCAGTGAAATTTTTCTAACTTCACGAAGCAAACATTGCTTTGGGGGGCGATGAGGTTTCCTTTCTCCTGACCTCGACTTAATTAGTAGGTAAAAAACAAGTCGGAGAGAAAAGTCGTAACCGTTGAGAATCGCAACTAATTAAAAGCGGCCCACAACTCTTATCCTCACCGCAGGTAGGTGGTGCTGCGGAGCAATATGCGCCAAAAGCTGTTTTTGTTCTTATTCAAAGTACCAACGATAGGATCAGCCTACAAAGCTAAGTTTTAAAATAACGTTAAGTTGCCTCCGATGAAGCAGAATTCAAGAAGTCATATCAGTGATTGCAAAACGCTTGTCGCTTGCAGAAAAAAGATTGACTTCACAACAAGCGAACGTTTATGTGGCAAGAAAAGGCTCTGTTACGTAGGCAGTGCGTGCAATGATGTCAATAGCTGCTGAAAACACACACCCAGCTTATTCGGTAGCCTAATACTGCAAAGTTTCCTTGAATTCATTTCTTACAAAAATCAGGACACGGGGTTATCAACAATTGCTCAGTAAAGTGATTATGTTCCTTTCAAAATTACTCAGGTCAGCTTTATTACAGTAGCCTACATTTTCAGTGCTTGGACAGACCCGAGAGGTTTCAAAAGGCGTTCTTCCTGCATACACCTAATGCAAAATACTGCAAACGCATTTTGAAGATGTAAAGTTCGCCCCATCTCACAGCAAAGCAAGCGGGAGTCGCATTTTTAGCCTCTGATTCCGCTCCGGTTTCAAATTTTTTTATCTGGGTCCGGATCCGGCTACGGTATTTTTCCAAACATGAAAATCCGTCTCCTGTTCACTGGAAACCATCGATGCAACCGAAATTCAGCAATGTTTGTTCTTAAGCAACGACATATACATCAAGGCCACGCAGACTACTGCCGAAAATAAAAAGTGACTCCGGTTCCGGGTCCAGCTTTTTACGAATTTTTGACTCCGGATCCGGTCTGAAGAAAAACGCAGAATCCTACCGGAGCCGACTGCGGAAATTTATGCGCACCTGACTAGATATCCTCTGTTTTTTCGGTACCCTGACGTTTGTTGTTTAGCGAGTACGTCTGGCGCAATTCACTCAGTCAGCACCGCCAAATAAATCTATCTACTGATCTTACAGGAATTAAGTTTTCTAGAAAACTTTTCTAGAAATTTTTAGTTCCTTGACCCAATTTCCTGGAGGTAAATGCTCGATATGCCCCCCATGCGGACGCCCATGTTCCTGTTCAGTATTGACTGCGTGTACCACTACCAACCACCACCAATCCTGTGCATTTTAAAGAGAGAATACGAATTCGGAATTTTAAAGAAAACAGATTGCATAACGGCAAATCAAACGACTGCAGGTGTGCTGTTTGCTATTGGAAACAACCGTTTACTACACGCCGCTATAGCTCAGTGGTAGAGCACTGGTCTCGTAAACCAGGGGTCGTGAGTTCAAACCTCACTGGTGGCAGTTAATTTGCAACTATTTGCGCAAAAATTCATATTGGACTAAGGTCTTTTCAAGCAATCATCACAAGGTTTTGTGTGCATAAACTTTTTCTAGTTTTTGCTACATTTTTCGGACTGAAGCAATTTTTAAGCAAACTCGGTGGTTTCGGTCGGTATAGACTTTATCATCACATCCTTCCCAGTTCTTCCATTTATTCGAGGAAAAAATGCACGCATAAACCGTATATTTGCTCCTTGTCTTTTCACTCCTTAACGTTGGAACGTTTGTGTCCAAAGCGCCAGATTTTTTACATTTTTTAATATTATCCCTTGGATACTTGGCCAGCATTCTACTTGAATTGCAATCCTACCGTTTCACTGAATTTTCTCGGTTTGCTTTCTTTATTCCGTTCTTCATCTTCAGCTTGGGCCCTGCTTGGTGCTATTCAATTATGCACCTTCAGTTAGAATTCGTCTTTCAGCAAGTATAAAACTGTTAATGCTTTACACAAGTGCACTGCTTTTTGTTGTTTAAAATTATTAGCAATCTTACTGCCCAAAACAGAGACTTGAAATTCTGAAAGCAAAGAGCTATCACGTTATGTATGTGAAACTTGTTATACAAGCTACCAGAACAGAGTAAAAAAATTTGAAACAAAATACCTCAAGAAAAAGCAGCGTCCTTCAGTGCTTCTACCAACAGACCTATTTCGTTTTTGCAAAAATCAAAGTATTTCACTGTCAGTTTGACTTAGTTTTTCCCATTTTGCTGATGCGCTCGTGATATCATTGAAGGAAAAATATTCTTGCCTATTGCACCGTAGTGGGATGCATGAAGAAACCGCCATCCACAATGCCTGTGACACATATTTAATGACTGTTTGGTAATTCTTGTTTCTCGCTTATGGAGCGTGAAGCGATCTCCCTTACTTCTGTTTCCAACGCCCAAACTTGACCCTGCGCTCTTGCCGCCTGACCTAAACTGTTGCGTGCAGCGCGCTTGACAGTCATGGCCGGAGATCGAAAGTGCAACCTGACCGGTGCCGGGACCAGCGCTGACCTCCTGCCGTGCCACTGCAGCCAAGAGATCAGCCAGTTCGAACGCGAAGCTAAGAAACAGTCGGTATGCGTTTGAGGAACTGCATGTTGTGAAGGGCGCTGTTCAACGCGTCGCCCGCTTAGCCAAGCTTCGTTACTGGGACAAGCTGAGCGACTGCTTTCAAGAACACTCCGATCGCTGCAACCTATGCGGTCTTTGTAGTGGAAGACTAAAACTTTTGGCCCTATCATGAAGAAATTTAGCAGAAAATTCGAACAAAAACACAATCCACCTGTTAACCAGGCAGTTGCCAAATGAAGTATTTGCTAGAATAAAAAATTGAAATAGCGACAGCGTTCAAGTTATCATCAGTATTGCTAATTGCATACAGCTTGACAAACACCAATGCTACTAAAGTTATCAGCAACATAAAAAATCTCCAGTGCAACAACATTACTTCCAAACTGAACAATCTCACTGAAAACCCACTGAAAAATTATTATCGCAGGAAGAGATCAGCGACATTTTCTGATAATTGAGTAAATTGTTTTTATGCATAGAAACAAGCAGGTATCGTGGAAATGTCTGAAACGCTTTGAAAAACCTGAGAAACGTCAACGTGCGATGATTAAAAACTGTACGCCTATGTGTAGAATGACCAAATAAANGGATATAATGCCACCAGTGAGGATTGAACTCACGACCCCTGGTTTACAAGACCAGTGCTCTGCCACTGAGCTATAGCGGCTGGTAGTTAATTGAATCAATCAAAACTCAAACACAGACCCAATCGTATGCACCAAACAATCAACTAAAATTAATTTGTAGCATTTGTGCGCAGCAAAAATAGTTGTGCTGTCCTTTAATCTTTTTCAGGTTTCAGATAAAATACCGCAACATTGGTGCATCGCTTCTAATGGTAAAAAAAGTAGTAAGGAAGTTCTTTCACAAAAGCAACACTGGAAGTGAAATGTGCAACCGCTTGATCTCTCTCCTTACCTGCGACGACAAGGAAAGCTTACTTGGTGAGTGCTGTGGGCAAGAAGATTTTTCCATCAACAAAGCGTAAAAACAATGCTACTACAACTTATGCTAATCTCCGAAGAGATCGAAAACTAGTTACTCGCATTTTGTTGACTAATTTAAAACCAATTTATCAATACAACAAGTACGAAATGCAAAAACATACAGTGCAAAGGAAAGCAACGGAATTTATTTACGCAGCTGCTACGATTGCAATTGAAAACTGCTGTGGGCAAGCTTTAACAACACTGGATAATCTTGGTGATGGACTTAGCTAAAAACAAAAGCCAACTAAGATACAAATAAACGTCATCCCAAAAGCATGACATTTAGCGAGAAAAATGTTTCACAGATGTTCTGCGAGTGTACGAAGTACCGGCCAAAACTCCTAACGACTTATTGCAGATACACCAACAATTAAATACAGTTGATTTATCAAAGTGAGATCTATCAAAGTAAGATGCTCGCGCGGGCCATGAGCTCGCTTGAACGTTTCCGCCGAACACGCACAAACGTTAAAGACAAAGCAATCAAATTACCTCCATGCAAAACGCACAAATTGGCTACATTTAACTAAAGTTTTGTAAGCAACTGTTTTGACGTTTATAGACTTAAACTAACAATCCGAAATTGATGAACAGTGCCTCATAGGTCAGCTCGGTCGAGGCTGACGAAACAGAGGGTTACGTTACAAAAATCAATAAAATAATAAAAAGTACCCGCGAATCTTCTTTGTAAAACTGGTCGACATATTTCGGACCAAGCGTCATGCTACTGATCTTCAAGGGAACGTTTCTGAGTATTACACACATGATTACTTGCTTAGTACCCCAATAATATGCCACTGGCTACAGCGGCGTCTACAGCAGCACGCAGTTTCTAAACCATTGTGGTCAACTACTTTTGACCTACGGACCCTCTTACAAAAACGTGACCACTTGCGGGCCACTTCCAATAAAACAACAGATTCACAACATTTAAAGCTACAACAGATTCACAACATTTAAAGCTACAACAGGGAAGATAAGCGAGTGTGTCATTGAAATTATTACACAATGGCAAGTAGCAATTTATTACAAATCTCTATCAGTGGGATGCCTGTGGCCGAGGCTTCTATGACACTATCGTTCCTTCATCAATACCAGTGTTAGTGGTAGCAAGTCGGAGACTATCGTCGAGTGTTTTGTCTGCCATTCGATTTCTGCTTTCAGATTTGACTTGCTTCATCGTAGAAAATGTACTCTCACACACGCTTGTGTTTCCAAACATCGAGTGCATTTTTAGTGCAACATTTTTCAGTTTGGGAAATCTATCTTTGTTTACTAATTTCCAGAAGCTCTCTGCACTCTCCAAAACCGTTAGTATTGTACATTGAAAAAAAAATATGTTATGCTTGCTCTAATTCAAATTATCTATTGCAGGGATAGGTAATTAATTTGGCTTGGGGGTCACTGGGAGAAGGCCGTGTTTAGCGGATAGATAGACAGATTTATTTGGCGGTACTGAGTTCATTGCGTCAGATGTACTCTTCAAGACAACGAACGCCGGAGCACCGAAAAAGCACAGAGGTCATCCGGACAGGTACCCCAGCGGAGAGTTCGCGGCGGGCCACACCTTCTAAGTTGATCGTACAATAAATAAATGAAACAAAACGGTACACACAAAAAGTATTGTTCTTGCGTAAGTACACTTTAGCCAGCGCAAGTAGTTGGGTGAGACAGATGTAGCCTCACGCGCTTTACAACAAATTTCAAATTTGAATATTTTTTCTGAATGCTTCCGCACGCCACTGAAAACGCTGTGGCGGGTGCCATACGGCCCGTGGGCCTGTAGTGGGGCCACATTGTTCTTAACAATAACACTTCACCTATACTGAAGAACAGGATCATTGATGGATTTGCTGTTATACAAAAATACTAACCCGATCATACATTTTAACAAAAATTTTACAGCGATAGCTACAAGCCTTAAAAACTTGGAAAATATTACGTATGGCTATTATATTCCAGAAAGAAGGAAATGTTCATTATATTCACTTTGTAACACCTTTTAAAGTGCAACAAGTGATCTGCAGGCACCTGTCTTCGCATGGTTGCCCCGGGTTCACGCGGCTACTCCGCAGTGAATGCTGCGTTGGTGCACAATGCAGCATTCACTGCGGAGTACGGCGCATGAGCCTTCGCACCCACCCGATAACAACGAGNCTCCGTTCTCCAAACTGGCTACAAAAACTTTTGTTGCTGCAAGCTCGTTGCGATACGCATTTACTTGGACTGATGATTTGGTCACCGAAACGCCTGCTATGTGTCTTTGACTTCATTTGCTTTGGCCGCACTGTTTTTATCATAAGGCTGTTCTTTTCTTGGGTAAACGACATGCATGGAAATAATTTACAAGTGCATTCAGACAAGCAAGATTTTTTGCTCTTAGCAGAACAAGCACATTGCGATTGAAACTTAAACAAATACTGTCGGACTTCATGCAAATCATTTTGTCAAGACATCCTTAGGTTGCAGCATTCCACACAAAATAATTTCTTGTCATAATTACTAAAATTATATATATTCACACTCTGCACAGAACTGCTACATTTTTCTTACGTCTTTCGCTATTTTCCCTTATTAAATAATCATACCAGAAAATTGTTGTCACTACGATTTGCACATACTGATCCACGATTTGCAAGAGCAGTGTTACATCATTCACCAAGGCCTCCACGCTATAAACAGTATTAGTTTACTAAAAAAGCAACTGTTTTAATGAATTTTTTATTCCGTACGCGGGTTGGGATTGTAATGATGGTCACATGCTTTTCATCGTGGTTGATCATATTTTCCTCTGCGATAGTTTTGCTTGTTCGATGAGGAGAAAACCCGTGCTTTGGGTCATATGCATGGCCAGGGGGAGCCAAATGGGACAAGCCTCCCCAAATTTTCTATCATAACTTGATGCTGAGCGCTTCGAGATGCGGTGTCCTGAACCAAATATTGTTGCTCGGCTAAAGTCAAAATATTTCCCCCAAAATATCTGCCCCCTTAACTCTTTGGGCTGGTTACGACACTGCTTTGGATATCATTTATTGTACATTTTGGAAAATTCCATTAGCTGCAAGATCTTCTACAATCTACAGATTATTAATTCAATACCGTTAGGCTTGGCTTTCAAGGTCCAATTGTTTACAGATGTCGATCTTTGCGGTTTGTCCTACCGTTATACAGTAAAAACAAGAGCAGAAAAAAGTGCAACAGAAAACAGGGAGCTTTTGTTAAACAAATGGTCAAAACGTTTAAACTTGCTTGCCGAACATTTACAAACATTTTATGTTCTTCTAATCCATCACCCATCAGGTTTGTTCTGTATAAACCTATTCTGAACGTCTGATTGATGACTATTAACACGGTGGCTATAGATAAGCACTTAAGATTTACTTAAGCAAGATCATGTGCTATCTTCTTGATACGCAAGTAATAGTCAGGACAGGAGAAAAATGGCGTGAAGCAGAGCAAGAGCTTCAATAATGTACTGTAGGTAGATCTACTGGAGTTGCAACAAATTCATAAAAGTGTTCCTTCGTGTGTTTTGTATCTTCCCCTATGTAGTCGCAATGAAATATATATATTCTCGAAATGGTGTATATGTAATCCTTATTGTCTGCCACTGGGAGTAAATAACAAATAGGACGTTTGCTACAGAAATTGCATGGAAGGGATGTGTTTATCAGTACTGTATTTTGTTTGGGACACAGCCTCTCTGAAGCACAAAATGACATTACATGCTAGAAATTTTGGGGGGAGTCATGTCTCATTGGCTACGACTATGCAACTTCTCCAATGCGAAAACTGTTGCACATGCACAAGCAACAATAGTATTATTGCGAAAGAACAGCATTGTTGATTCCATTCGAAAATAAAGGTGAGTGGAAGTCCGGCACGTGAATCCTGCAGTTCAGCGAAGTGTAAAGCATTGCAAAGTTTAGAGCCAACAGTGCCCCGCAACCAGCTGATACTTCAAACTGAATCTAAATTATTGCTGCACTTAACAACTAAACACGTTTTGAAATTTCCGCGCGGGCAGTTGCTCGGTTGCCTTCCCTGGTTGCGAGCCTGGTTCTCAACGTTGGGCGTACTCCCCTCAGCGGGAAATTTGATTTTAAGGGGGTTAATGAGGCCGACTGACGAGGTCTAGGTGCAAATTTTCGAATTTAAATATTTGTCTTTTCTTCTTTTTCACTGATGCTATGTTCTCTGGGCTTGCTTAAATCAAGCCGGTATTGGGTTTTGATGGTCACTTTTTATATCGTAAGATTTATATGTCCCTAAATGGGAGTAAATCAGGATTTTAGAAGTGATTAGATTGGGCATGGGCAAAACGTTTGGGAACCCCTGGTTTAGAGCCTGGAATCTTAAACTGGGTGCGTGAAAGGTTCGAAAGTGGGGCGCGAGTATGGCTGCGACATATTGATGAAAAATATTAAATGCATTGTTTTTGTCATTCGTAAATTGATTATCACTTCACTATAATCGCCATAATCAAAACAAAGCGGGCAAGAGAAACCTCGGAACAAATTGNAACGTGAAGCCGATGTGTGATGAGCGTCTTCAACAAAGCCTCGAATTAAACTACTAGTTTCCGAAAAACGGTTGCATCCTTCCCATTATGCAGGATAATGGCAACAAATTGTCGTTCTGTTTTTGTGTTTGATTTTGAGGCTAGGTTAGACGCATGACTAGCACCAAAGGTGGCATGACAGAAAAAGCTAAGAAACTCTGGTTTAGAGTATTTTTCAATATTTGTTTCTAGTTCGATAAGTTCCAAAAAGGGCCGCATTTATATCAAAGGGGGGCAATTCAACGGGGCGCCACATAAGCTTACCTTTGGATCCGCCACTGGATGGGACAAATGCCATTTTTTAAATGTTTGCTCTGCCGCCACGAGCTTCAAGAAATTTGCGATTATTTGTTGTTAATTATTGATGTGTTTATCACGGACTTATGTCCATATCTCATGAACTAGTGAAGGTAAGCCAGATATACAAAAATACGTAGGCTACACACAGCACAGAAGAAGCGTTAATAAGCTGCATGTTATATGTAGTTCTTAACCTGGGGGTAAATTTCATTTTTCAAGGGAGTAAATTTACTGAACCATAAATTGCAGCCAATGCAAGTTTTTGTAAATCATTCTAAACTGTAAGAGTTCGTTAATTTCGTATTTTCAATAAATGAGCACCATTATTGAGTGTATTGGGGGTAAATCTGGTAATATTGTTTGTAAAAAGGTAAGATATGTAAAAAAGGTGGTCTGGTTTAGTAGATACTCCGAGACACTCGAGAGGCACAAACAAAAGGAATACGGAAATCATGAAAATCAACAAACACGGACAAAAGTTAACTAAGGCAAAAAACAGTAATTCAGTGAATGCTCCAGAAGAAAACATAAAGCAATATTCCGTTGAAAAGTAGTCGCACTGCTTAAAATGAAAGGAATAATGTAATACTGTGATAGCCATTACACATAGCTTTTCTAAACTGGTGGAAAGGTAAGTTTTTGTATTCTGCATTTGATGTTGACGAACATCTACATTCATGGGCATGCAGTGCAAAATTGTACGTCGATGTCAACAAATTTTAATCCAATGTGTTTCGGGTTTACACCACAAATATTTTCCGCCATTTTTAGTACTTGTGAAAAAGAAAACTGCTAACCTTTGACAACTGCTACCTTTCCAATCAGAGAACTATTTCAAAAAAGTGCAAGAATTACAAGTTATCTTGAGAAACAATTAACAAAGTTAAAAACGTTTGAAATAATGCTTCAGTACAGCATTTCATTTACAAATTCAAATCAAAATGGACTAAAACTTAAAATACCTTGTAAAAACCATCTTTGATTTCTTTACTACGAAGACAGGTCAGCGTGTACCCTAGCCATTACTACGAGCTTTTTGTTCCAAACATTAGAACCTTTTAGGATAAATTGAAAATGGATTTGGTTGGATATTCTGACTACCATATTCATAAAAAAAATGTGCAGCAGAGATGGTCAAGTTGTAGTTTAGAATATTACTGTGTGTCAGGGGTGGGCAAATTACGGCCGACGAGGACATTTTTTGCGGCCTGCAGGGTAGTCACACGTACGTAGATAGTACACATTTCGAGTCTATGTTAGCGTAATTTTATCGATTAGATTAGAATCATCCAGATTTTATTCCACACGTTTCATTCGAAACCGCATTTTTACTCAACAGGAAGTGACTGTTGACTATTGTGTAATATATGCAGCCCCCGGTAGCAATGTGTAATACATGCGTCCCCCGGTAAAACATAATGTAATAATATATGCGGCCACAGGTAGCAGTAAAATTTTCAATGTGGCCCTCCGTAGAAAATGTTTGCCCACCCGTGCTGTATATGAAGCTGTGAAAGGTAATAACGGAAGTAAAAGTTTACTTGAATGCATTTGCGCAAAATAACACAAACAAATAAAAAGCATGAGAACTACTACCACATCTAACAAAATGAGCAACTACATTTACCATGAAACCATTCAATATAAAGCCGGCAGTGAGGTTCGAACTCCCGATCCCTGGTTTAAAAAACCAGTGCTTTGCCACTGACCTATGGCGGCTGATGTACCGTGATTCGAGCTGAAACATAACCGCTCGAATCCATTAAATTAAATCTTTGCAAGACCAGTGCTCTGCCACTGAGCTATGGCCGCTGATATGGAATGATTCGAGCTGAAACATAACCAAAGCAGTACAGTTTTCGAAATGCAATGAAATAAATAGCTGCTCTGATGATCACCAGCAATAGTGTTAATCTAAAAGCAAACAGCAAAAGGTCGCTGACCCTAGTTTACAAAATCCTTGTTCTGGAATAGATCAGAAAATCTCTATCCCTGGTACGCTTGAATTCTTTATTTCGTCGCAATTGCTGCTCGGCGAAGAACTCAGCTTTAAGAAACGACTTTGACCATCACTGTCCGATCCTGACACCGCCTGTGCATGTCCTTTAAGGTGATTAATCCAGACAAAAAAACAATCAAATTGCTGCTAGATAAACGGATAGCATTTTAATTATTTCGTTCATTCTTCCCACACGGGATCAGTGGCGGCTCTAGGGGGTGGCTTTGGAATTACCAACTGAAGCCAAGATGCCTTTCATGGAATGTTGAATTTCTTGCTAAATATTTTTCATAACCATTTAACCATTACATTTCATAACCATATCCATCTTCAACACTGATGTTAACGCGCTCAGCGGCACGAGAAGAGCATAAATATGACTTCGTGCACTCAACCCGGAAGTATACGCTGTCGCTGGTTTTAGGGTTTTATTATGGTTTCCATTTTGATGGAAGCAATGATTCGAGGCTTATCGACAACGCAGCACTAAACCTCACGTTGTGTGAACGAACCGATCACATGTGGAAAAACCGCTCTGCGTAAGTACGGACAGAGATAATTGTTTTGTTACTGGTTGCCATATATCCGGGTTTACGCCTGATTGCCGGGGATTCTAAGCGTTTGTTCTCCGCCAGGCCGGACTATATACGCCCCCTCCTTTTTCAAATCCTGTCATCATGGGCGTCGAAAAGCCTTGGCCCCTCTGGATTTTGAAATTTTCAGCAAAAAGAGGTTGTTTTCTTAGTTTCGAGTGGGAAAAATCATATTTCACCACTTTTGGCCCCCTGGAAAATTTTAGGAAAAATCCCCTAGTGCCCCCCCTCGAAATCATCCTTCCAACGGAAGGATTTTTTACATAACCGTGGCTAAAACACTCCAAAACCTCCAATTATGGAGACCAATGAAAATTGGGTGATCCTGTTTTTGTTGTCAACTAAAAAGGAGCCTATAACAAGCTTAATTGCTTTCGGGAGCCTCGCATTAACACGCCATGGCACTGAGCCTCTACATCTTATATTTACTGTGCTGTGAGCAATGAGCATATAAAAATGGTATTCAGCTTCAGAAAATTAATGCTATATGACGGAGGATTACTAACGAGAGGATATGGGACAAATTTTAAGCCCACTGTCCCATCCTAATGACACATCGATTCTCATGGGAATCCCGTTGCCATTAACAAGCCTGGGAAACGTTGACACCGTGTAAGAGTTTTGTGTAACAATGCTGATTAGTTTGCAGTGCTTTACCTTGATTGTTTTCTGACGAACAGAAGCTCATGTCAACATCCTCTGTCACACGAGGTTAATAAAGAAATGACCGTACTGACTACTTATTCACTTTTTCTCCATTGAGGGTGCAGCTTTATTGAGGTTCAAAAAACTGTGATGCGGAGTGAACCTGAGTTATGATTCTAGTAGTACTAACATTTCATTATTGTGCATCAATGTGGTATAACAATTGCTGAATGAATAGCGACATGTTACTTCAACAATTCGCAGTCATAGCAAATCAAGTAGAAAGCAACCGCAGCATGGAAAAAGAGTAGGTTATGCAATCGGACTGACGGAAATCTTGCAGAACGATGAGATGAAGATCGATAAACGCTTGAGTTCATGGTGGGGGGTGACAAAAGCAAGCGTTGCAACGTTGGGGTCACATGGTGCATACAGATTATTGTGTTAACTGTGAGAGCTTGAATGAGAGAATGCAAACTAGATAGGTTGGTGCAAATTTCCCTGACAAAATTTTATGTAGTTTATGGTCAACTTTATACATCTGTTTATTTCTTTGTTTTCCATGTTGTTAACATTATCTGACGTCTAAATTACGCTGTCACCTTCTTCTCACCAGGGTGGTCAACCGAAAATATTTCATGGACAAAAGTTCGATAAGTGAGTCCCTAACGACCCTTTATAATAAATTACTTTAATCTGCACGAAACAAGCTGAGAGGCAGCTTCGCTCAATCCCTATAACAGCAGTAAAACATACTTGGTTTCGCGCTTGTATCAAGGCCTCTTAGGTAAACAGTTTATCTTGGGAACCGTGGTTGTATGCCATTGTATGCGTGCCAGTTGTGGATCAAGTAAGCATCAAACCGTCTGGTATCAAATGACTGCGCAGGTGACGCAGAGTTGGATCCAAGAGTTTCCTTTTGGGGCTTAAGAACACTTAACAGCAATTTTACTTTTTGTAAAATACATTGCGCATTTATTTTTTTACTAAACAAAAGCAATACGAGTTAGAATTGTTGACATAAGATTCCGCTATTTGTTCAATCGTTACACCAGCCTAACGAAACAACAATGAAATGGTTGGCCTGGACAAGAATCACACCTCAGGTTCACTTCACACCACAGTTTTCTGAACCTCATTACTAAAGCTACACATTTAATGGAGAAAAATTAGCTCGCTAGCTATTACGACCATTACTTAGCTAATCTCGTATGACACAGCAGCGTGACATGAGCTACCGTTCGTCTTAAACAAAAAATCAAGGTACACATTTGGAAACCAATCAGCATTGTTACACATAAAGGTTTTCGCAGTGGCAGTGACTCGGAGGACATATAAAAGTCCGGCCGCGCGGAGGATAAACGCTTAGAATGCCGGACAAACCGGGGTGAGGACGGACAAATGGTCAGCGAAATAGCAACACAACTCTTCTCGCTTTCCATTACGTAGAGCATTTTTTTCATATGTGATCGGTACGTTTCGACAACTTGAGGATTAATGCATCGCCGTCGATAAGCCGCGAATCATTGCTACTATCATAATGGAAACTATTGGCTGATACAGGGGGGGCAGTTGGGGGCAACTCCACATCCAAAATGTCCACTTGTTCCTGGTACCACTTTGATAAATGCGCACTTTTTTATGCTTATACAGTAGAATTTGTCTAATTCGTCCTCGTTTAATCGTCAGTTCGCTCAATTCGTTACTTTTTCGTCGGCGCCGGCAGAATTCCTACCTTTTGTGTACATTCCTGTTCGTCTAACTCTCAATCGTCTAATTCGTCAATTTGCTCAATTCGTCACCTCTATCACTGAGAAGCGTTGTGTTCGGCTAATCCGTCATTTGCAGTTTCGCGTTTGATGATTAAGCAGCTAGTACATGTGGGAATTCAAACAAATTGAGGATCTTTATCTGAGAATTGCTGCACCTCGCAATTGTTCATCGAATTTATACACGAGGTGCGAAGCGCGACCCGACTGCCCACTGAGAGAACGCGGAGAGTCTTTAAAAATATTTAAAAGGTGTTAGATTAAATGGAGGAGTCTAGATAGAGCAGAGGAATTAAATGCATTCAACCATAACGTCATAAACTTGTATTTCACTGCAAGTAAAAGCACTATATATACGAGTTACTGCGTTATGATAAAGTATACGAGCTTCTATGATAGAGTTATCACCTGTTTGCGTAATTCGTCACTTCGCCTAAATCGTCACATTTTTCTAGCCTCTAAAACGAAAAGTAAATTTCAGCGGGTGTTACCAACGCAGTCCGTGAGTCCGCAGTAGGCCTGCATCCATGGCCTGTATCCATGGGCGTCGGAAGGATTTTTTCCAGGGAAGAGCAACTAGGGCAGGGGTTGGCAACCTACGGCCCGCGAGCAGGATTCGGCCCGCCAAGCAAAATCATCCGGACCGCAGGCCTTTTACCAAATTGCAGTAACTGCAGGAGCGAATTTTCGGTTTGGGGACCCTAGGCTATTTTAAATTGGGGGCCCTCTTGAAGGTTTGCAACGGCCGATGTCATACAAATCAGCACTACACGTGCTCGCTACATTCACTGAAAAAGTTGTTCCAATTCATAAACATATTACTTTATTCNAAATTCCCTCGATATCAGGAACCAGAGCCACATCAGTCTCCATACCCCAATTGGGGNACCGACCACGCTGTCACAGGGGACCTATNATTCAGAGTTAAAATCCCCCAAACAAAATTTCAACTCCGAAAGTAAAATATGAAGCACTAGAAATCAAAGAAGTTTTGGTCAATCTGTATCCTTTTCTGTCCTATAACTTATAGAGTCTATAATCTATAATATAGACAGAGCAGTACCTGCCGCTGTTACTTGGAATAACATCGCCTGATCAGTGCCGGCGCTACATTTAGGCAAACTAGGCGGTTGCCTAAGGCGCTAGGCCAGCGGTTCTCAACCTTTTTAAGCCACGGAATATTTTCGGACCAGTATGAATGTTCGCGGACTCAAGATAGACTAAGTCCACGAGAATGATGCAAACACTAGTTTTAGGAAATTTCTGTTCATCGCCCACATTCACAAATTCCAATGAGAACCTTGTCTCTGAGTTTGTTTCACCAGATTGTCGATATAAGGGCTTGTGGTCTGCAATGCACATCACCTGATGTCGTCTTCTGGTTGAAGTTGGTATCCGTGCTTGGTTTTAAAAATAGTTAGTGTTGAAAAACAGCGTCACAGCGGTATGTAGTTGGAAAAAGAAAAAGAGCTTCTGTTGCCTGCGGACACAGATCAGAGATATTTGGTTCCATTGTTTGGACATCCACTCAAATTGAATCAGACTCCACAGCTGTCGACTTTGCATCTCGATCAACGGTTCAGCAATGCAATCCACTTCACAATAAATCTGTAGCTCTGGCACCTGAAAAGTGCTTCGCATGTTTTTGATGTAATTGTGAGAAGGGATACATTTATCCATCTCGGTGAGATGTAGGAAGGCGCTCAAGAAAGATTGGACGAATCCAGCGGAATCAATTTCTACCTCTTCTGCAAATGCGTTTAATGCCGAAAACGCAGGTATTCTTCCATTTTCAATTCGATGGATCCACAACTGCATTTTACTTTCAAACGCGACGATGTCTCGGACACATCTAAAACTATTTCTGCCTTCCCGTGCATGGAACTGTTCAACCGATTCAAATGTATCAAAACCACCTAAAATATTTGGCGATCCACTTGCAATCCACTTGCTGTCGATGAGTCGTTCAGCAAAGTTATGATTCTGTTCTTTCAATAACGCACCGGTGGCACTACCTGGGCAACTGTCTCCAGAACCTTTCCTCATGAACCAACGGATGTTCAAATGAAACAAACATCCAGTGTGTTCTTCACCCGTCTTGCCAGTGTTTTCTTCTCACCAATGTCCAGTGTG
>JGI24021J15306_10000539_pt1 | contig 29586 bp, 19 predicted proteins | sample Ectturendosymbi1_FD_15306 | JGI IMG/M metagenome (IMG submission 15306) | reverse complement strand
AACTATTTCCCTATGACAATCTGGAAAGAGAAAAATGAATAAGGTCATCGATAAAGGTTTTAGAAGCTGCCGCTTTGTTTCAACAATTGTGAAACACATCTTATGGACAAAACTTTTATCAAAAAATTTGTTTGCAGTGAGTTTTTTGTGTTGCTTTTAATAAAACCGATCAATTGGGGTCTTCAAAAGTTGGTTTTAGCTTGGATGTTTTAATGAGTTCGCGGTACCTAATCCTTTAGTAGGAGTCCAGTTGGTATTTTATTATGAATATGTCAGTTGGTTACCTACTTTAAGTACTTGTTGATTTCCACAAGTTGTGGAGGTTGGACCATGTTCAAGTATGAAAAATAATTTGGAAGTCACCAGGGTATTTTTCAGCTATTAGAAAAGTTATAACAGGCCAGTAGGCCATCATGTCTCTTAATTGTTTGTATTTTATTTCTATTCGTAGGGTTTTGTGTGACCGAAGTCTTTGTTTCAACTGTTGATGGAATGGGAAACAGTTTTGCTTTGGCATGAAATGGAAATTAAGTTTGGGTGATGCATTTTCATGTTTCTGCAGACAATACACTCAATGAAATTCTGCTTCTTTATGAAAAATTAACACACATGGCAAGAAATTTACATGAACTATCGTTATTTTGTCACAATCGACCATCATTACAATCATGTTGGTAACGGGTTTCATCATTGCATCCTCCCATAAAGCCATCATCAGCATGACACTGTTTTACGAAAAGTTTTGTCTGTGTTCATCTTGTGCTGCTCATGGTTTTTGATGGTTGCATTTCACATTGTTGACCAGCTTCTTACTTGTACTTTTCTCGAAAAGCCCGTGGTTTGATAAAAAAAGCGCGCTTACGACTTTACGTGAAATCGATAAATCTCGCATGGCCATTGGCCGTAAATTGTTCTTTGAAAACCAACGAAAAAGCCGAAGTCGCAAAACAACGCCGTCCAGGAAGGACCTGCACTACACAAGAATCATAAAAACTTACCTTGAAACCAACCACAGGGTTTGACGTTCATCATTGGTTCGTGCAAGGCTGCCATCGATCTGGACTCAAATAAGGACAACCACGAAACAAAATAAGACAAAAAAGGAGCAGAAATTGCTGAACGAAATGTATTCAGTCATTAATCATATTTTGTACTAGAAACGCTTTGCCTTGGAGACTACCTGGTGCAGCTCGTGGCAGCCCTAGGTTCCTGCTATGTTTTTCAAGAAAAAGTAAACATTATTTTATTTTGATGTCACCACATCTTTTGCTGCAAAGAGCACATTTAAAAGTTTTATCTTTTCTTCCATTTGGAATGAAATATATTGAAAGCATAATGAATTATTTCCATTTTGGTTGTTTAGTATGATGTCTGCTGAAAATTTGACACAAACCTGCGTTACGTTTATCATATATTTTGCTGTTTTGCATTCTGTATTTCTAAACTTGTTCGTTTTAATCTTCAAAACAAGGCTAATTTGTTTTTCAAGTTGCACCACTGAATGAACCGGCATTCGGCTGCCCATAGCTAGAACTATACGACCCTGTCGTAAAAACACTGTGTGGTTACGACTATGCGACTTGTTGCTTTCCTTACGTCAGAAAAAATTACGACTAGCGCTTTTCTGTCATTGTGATATGTCGCGTAAACGTAACTGTAGTGCACAGTGTGTAACTTTACATAACCTTGTGATGATGGAAAATGAAGAGGAGGTACTCTGTGGAATCTAGGGACAATGTTTGTACTTGAGTTGAACTGAGATAAGTGTTCCTACGTTTTAGCTAAAAAACACATGATCTTGGCTCTGACGGCAAAGCACAGCGAATGTCGTGCTCATCTTCAAGGTTTTACACTTGGCTGCATCAGTTTCCTTCTTGTTTGGCCTTTGTTACACAATTGTACACGTATGCAAATATCGGACATGAACTAATCAACTTTCAGGTTAAAGTTCATTTTACCACCAATAAATTATATTTGTTAGGCCACTAATATATGTATTCTATGCATTTCAATGGACTAAACTAAGCGCTTGAACAACACAAACATGGAATTGTTTATATTTGTATAGCGGCACGGCACATAATCTGTTCAAAACAGCAGAAAATGTCGTCGGCGCACTTAAAATAGTGTCGTGAACCGTTGCTGTAGATCAGGGATCTCATACTCAAATTGACCCGTGGGCCAAATGAGGATTTAAAAGGTTACCCGAGGGCCGCATTATGATGCTGATACAACAATGGCGATACGTGCACCTTAATAGAAACAGCTTTTGCATCTTAGATTCTATGAAAGGTATCGTGAACTATAAGGAAATCATCTCTAGCCTTTTCTTCGTTAAAAAATGAACTTGCTAACACGATGGCCAAGAACTTTTAAACACCGGTGAATGAACTATATAAATTAAATGTTAATTATTTGACAATTCCCATAACGCATCGCGGGTCGCACAGAATACACTCGCGCGCCACATGTGGCCCACAAGCCGTGTGCTTGAGATCCATGCTCTAGATCACGGGTGGAGAACCTGCGGCCCGCGTGAACATTCAATATGGCCCGCATCAGAATTTTGTCACCCAAGTTAGAACACAACATCGCATTTAAAAATGAAACTCCATCACAAGCAGACACGTAGAGAGTAAGTCAAGAGAACTCTCCCTCGCTCTTTGACATAGTTTTCTCTCCTCATCTTCCTTTTGACGATAAAGGTAGACTTTCCAGATAAAATTGTTCAATTTCCCGGCCCGCCAGCCATATTCCACAATTCATGCGGCCCGTGATAGTAAATAGTTTCCCCATCCCTACTATAGATTAATCCAAGGAACGACGCGACCAATACGTTGGGGGGACCAGATACAGCTGCACGGGGTGGCATACCGCGGAAATATTTCCTACCGGCTCCTCAATACCAAGGCTCATTACCTTGCATGGCTGAAGAGCTCAGCCTACCCTTTCAAAAAGATTTTTTGATCCATAGCTTCAGTCCTTTCAGGGGTCACTAATTCAGGCCACAGTGGACCTGGGAATAATGATGGCGAAAGGGGATTCCACTGCAGAACTCCCGAATTGAAGTTCCGTCGCATGTGGACTGTGGACTGCCAACTTGTTGATGAAATCGTACAGTTTCAGGAAACGCCTAGTTTGCTGTCTCATTTAGGGCCATTGTTTCTGTATGTAACAGCAATGATTCAGCCGCAAATTTACATCACACAGCCCTATGTTTGTGTATCGAGTGCGTCACATTTGTTAAGAAATAGTTGAAATGTAAGAAATGTCCTTGGTCTGTTGATTTTCTTCAACTTCCATTGCATTTACCTACACCCAACTATTGCGTCATTTTTTAATGTCAATAACAATAATATAAAATGTTTTCGCACAGAGTAGAGGTGATAGCGGCTGATTTTTAAAGATTGTTTAGTTGATTTTCTTATCTTGTCTATCAAACTTTGCGCTTTCGGCATTATGTGTATTTATACAACTACTTCGTTACAGACCGTAAATTGTTTGCAACAATCGAAATGCCATGACCAATATTTTTCCATTAGCTTAGTGTAAGTTACGTTACATGGGACAACGTGGTCGGTTTTGATATTTGGGAAAAACAGCGTCAGTGATTCTGTTGTAAAAAAACTGAAGCACGTAAGAAAAACGATTAACTTTTTTGACCAATTAAAACTCAGGCTTTAATTACTGGCAAATAGTCAGTCAACTGGACAAAATCAGAATGTACGTTTCCTTTTTTCGTAAGTGGTGACTCCACAGCAAAGCAACTTTTCTGGCGGAGCCAAACAAGATGAATTTCTGAAACTCGTAATTTGTTTGTTCCTGGTTTGCAAAATATTTTTCGGCAACTGTCGCGTCGCTGTGACGTATTAAATTGTCATGTTTATGTCGCAAGTAACGACGTCGCCGTCTGACGTCTAGAAAAGATCTCTTAAGATTGGCATTACCAGCTGTATCATAGGTTTTTCGTAACAGTTTGCGGTGCAAAAACCCGGCGAAAACACTTTCGACGATGATATTTGCTGCGAATCGGATGAATCACTGTCTGCACTCCGCCGTGAACTTGGCAGGCGGATTTCACCTGTCTCGTTCGCGTGGCAGTAGATCGCAACAGACGTAAATTAGTGTGTACTGCGCTGCGACGGCCAGGCACGCGACAGGTAATTGCTTGCGCAAACCTGTCACAGTCAAGCGCTGCTCCTAGAAATCGTAAGTGCCGGCGTTATTACTAACCTATGCCCTCTTGCAAAGCTTACGTCGTCAATATTAAACCGCTAATAACCCTGTCTTTGACGCAGCGCATGCGTCGGCAAAATAATTTCCTTGTGCAAATTTTCGAAAATTTACACTTGTGGAAGTGATTATCGCTTGCCTTTGGACTTAGCCGTGTCGTTCACGGTGGTAAACCAGCGTTATATTCCCTGAAACCGAACGCCAAGGGCAAAACAGACGAGACGAGTTGTGACAAACTTTGTGGTTATGAAATTGTTTCAGGTGTGAAGAACTACGCCGGTGATGGTATGTATCCACTCTGTTATTACTTGCCCTGCTGACTTATCCTGACCATAGCTTGGCGCGGGCGAGTTGGCTGGTCGATATCGCAATACTCGGAATTGTGACCGATGGAATTTGTATGGGAATTTTAATTGCCAGCATTCGCGGCAATGGCGTGAATTAAGTTAGCTTGCCGAGACCTGTGAGGTATTGAGTTTTGTGTTTATATTTTGCGTATTGGTGAAGTCACGCTTTTGAGCAGCAGATTTTGCACGTCCTTTGAAACGACGTTTATACTTTTTTTATCATATCCTAAGCTTTTTGTATAGATCACACAACGAAGGTCTCGCTATATTTCCTTCATCTATCATGCTTACAAGCTTTTTACATTTCCTGCTAATTTACTGATTTATTTTCTGTATTTGGGTCTTTTCTGTCCAGTATTTGATTCGTTAAAGCCATAGGTCATAAAGCACTTTGATGTTAATAGGGTTTTGATGACAATTTCTGTTCTAGCTTCTGTACTGTTAGAATACTTGATATAAGGCACTATCTTCAGTGCGATCGATTAAAATGTTATGTGGCTACAAAAAGTTCTTTTAAGTATCTATATTACCATATTCCAAGTAACGCGGCATTGCATTCTGAGATAAGTCCTCGACACACTAATCGTGTAGCTAGTGTTTCCCATGCGGGTGGCGCGATGTCAAGAAGTTTTCGCCGAGTTCGTCCTGATATGCTACGAGATCGTAGTTCAACAAGCGAAATTATTCATAATCTTGCAAAAGAAGTCTTACGAGGATATCAACAGGATCCAATTTACTTGGCCGTGGCGCCGAAAGTTTCGGATTGCGTGACAAGAGTGCCTCGAAGGATATAAATTTACGAACCCCTGGTGTAGAAGATGGTTATTAAAAATAAATACCTGGTGACAGGTTTCCTTGTGAGTATTTCAATATTTTCTAAAATCCTCGCTACAAAATCACTTTTGCAAATCAGCTGGGATAGGCAGGGTCATAGGCTAAGCAATTCTTGGAACTTCCGTTACGACGAAATTTTGACGTGCTACTCAGCTTGTGATTGCCGCTTGAAAACCTCGTCGCGACAGAAAAAGTTTTAAACTTTGTCGTAGTTTGGCTCAATCCAGTATATACGGCATTGGGTGAGAAATGATGGTCCTCACTCGTATGCTGACAGTATTTCCAAGGGCCCGGCGCTGCTGTTTGTCATAGCCCGACTCTGCCACGAAGTCGAAAACATCAATGAAACAGGAACGTCCTGATGCGAAAAGCATTGCATGGAAGTCGTGCACCAGTTTGCGCGGTGCGCATTCGATTCGGATGCAAGTTTTAAAAATTCGTGATGACAGCGGAATGAACGATCAAGCGGTTTGAGGGTCCGTTGTTGAATAGAATCGGAGATTGATGACCATAAAATTACTCCGTTACGACGCAAGGAATGAACGACTCTTGCTCTTGCAGTAAACTTTGCAATCTGAGATGTCTATCGCGCAGACTTAACTAAGCACGGTATGCAAACATTAGTGAACTAATCACTCCTTGACTAACTGTTTGTTTACACACCGCTCTCTCGTTAGTTTTTATATTACGATTTGGTCGTGTGCGACTTTCAATGGGATCTCTAGATTGGTGGTCGAAAACCCGCTCGTCGATCTAAAGATGCTGTCATCACGCGCGTGATAAATGGTGTGTGGGTTCTATGCGTAATCATTTGTAGTACCAAAGTTTTAAATAACTGCTTAAAGTCATAAAGTAGTTAGACGTGAACCTATATAACCGCTTTCCAAACAGAAGACGTTTCCGCAAGCTTGGCATTACAGGCGCTCTAGTTTTTTAACGAAAGTGTGCTGGCGTGGATCGCTTCAACTTGTCGGCCGCCCAGCCGCTTACCCTGGGTATCCGGGAAAGGCAGCCGCTGTCGAACTGCACTCACGACCCTTAGGGAGTTGATGACGCTAATGCAAAGCACCGCCCACAGCTCTGCATTGGTGTTTGATTTGTTGGCCCCTACCGCGTGTATGTCGGCTGTCCAGTATGTGGCTTTCTGTCACTAAATTTAGCAGTTGGTGAATGTGACCGCGGTTTATCTGGCATGATAATCCTCAGCTTGTTGTTGGCGTAACTGATTAGATGCAAGCATGCACGTGATACGTTTTGTTTGTTGTGAACATTTTTTCCCGAACTGTAAGAGTGATTTATGGGTTGCTGGCTTTCACTGTCCAATCATTACCTTGCTTATGAACAAAAAAATTGTTTACAATTATGTTAAATGTACATAACTGTGAAGTGTGCAGTAATTGAAACGACGATCGCCATGTCTCCTGTACTTTCAGCAACATTTGACAATCAATCTCCAATTGTGGAAGTTGGCACGTTGCACACACCTTTTCTGAGATGAGCATAATAATACGTCGTGTCAGTTTTCTATATCGCATTAAATACTAACATTGATTGAATTTTGCAACATGTTTTGTTGTTCTTTATTTGCTACAATGAAACAAAAATTTAGAATACTAAAATTCAGCCTAGTGTTCACAATCCGAAATTCTAGAAGCACAATCCAGCAAGATTTTTTTAAAGGAAATGTTAGATACCCGGTATGGACCTGTAGGGACCCGATTTCTCTGATTCTAGGGATCCGATGATAATTTCCTCTGATTCTGGGGACCCGAATCGGGTCCCTAAAACACCTTTAAAAAATCTGCAATCCAGTCACGGTGTCTGCTGTTGGCAATCTTACAATACCTTACCTCTGTAAACTGTACTAAATTCGATGCCTTGTAAAAATGTGAAGAGATTGATTGCTGCTTCAGACGTCCCAACAGCATTTCGTCAACGGAATTCCGTCTTACGTTGCTTATTTTACGTTAAATTCTGACAAGACGTTTTGCAGCGGATTTATTAATTGCTTCATAGCAGCGTAAACACGCTGACCGTGCATTTACCAAGAACCTTTTTAGTACTCCGTAGTAACGTGCTTGGTTAAGCCCATAGGCAAACATCTGCGAACCGGCAGGTATCTAATCCTGCAATGGCATAACATTTCCCAAGGCAATGCAATCGTTCGAAAGTTTTTTTTTTGTTGTATACTGGTACAATTATGTACTTCCGTACAGCGCTTGGGGTTTGGAGTGACTTTTTGGTCTTTCGACCGCGGCCTGCACCAAAGAATAAGATATAGCAGGGCAGGACCAAGCCGCTACGGCGTTGTCGCTCCCTTACGTCTAGGGCAAACTACTTTGGTGTTTTAGTAAGTTTTGTGTTGTATTGACTCCATCCTGCATATTTCCTGCGCAGGCAGCAGTGCCCGGCAATCGACCAGCTGACGCGTACCAACACACGCGGGAAAAACGGTTTCATGACTTTGCCTCTGTCCAAGTCGCCGGGGAATACTTTATGACGGCGCAAGATTTTCTTGAGTCTGTGACGGATGAAAAACCGAGACGTGAGCGATACGATCTCTGCTTTATATATGTGTTTTATTGCATTGAACCGCATGTTGTTTTGCCTGTCACGAGTTCCATGAGGGCAAAGTGTGCGTTAATTGCTTTAGATTGCTACAGAAAACCGCATTACCAAAATAGCGCAAGCGGTGCATACCAGCACCGTCTTGACTCAACGGTATTCACGTGCTGAGCCAGGTGCTCCGTATTGTGGCAGCTCATCGTGCATGGCGATATTTAGGAAAAAACACCTTAATAACTCTTAAGGCAACGTCTCGTACTTCGATCTCTCAGATTGAAACCTTTTATCCTACCGAGCCGAAGCGCTAGTCCGATTATTATCGGAGTCACGCGCAAGTACTCTTGCGGAGTGAGAGGGATTACGGCGATGGTCGATTTCCTGGCCATTTAATGTTGCAGTTTTGATTACGGTCGGAAATCAGACGACGGGTCTTGATTTAATTTTAAACTTCCGAATTTGAAGGGACACTGGGCGTCCAATGGCAGAAAACAGGTTGTTTATCCGACCGGAGTTTACAATTCCCGTATACAGCCATTGATGCGCGCTCTCTATTTTACAGGTTTGTCTCTATGCCATTCGTGCTAGGCAACGTTGTTGTGCGGTTTCTGTTTTTTGTTGTTGCTGCTGTTCTGATTGGCATATTTTCTCGACGCTTATGTTGTCTGCCGGATGAGAGTTCGCGACTTCCCGAGCAAATACCGCACTTGGGGAAGTTTCCTGTTTGTGGCTTACGCTTCTACATCTCTGTTGTCTGCAAACTCCGACTTTAGTGCTTTTGCTTCGGTTAGCAAGGGGTAGTAGTTTTTTCACATCTATTGGTGCAGTGTACATTGGTGAGGTGACCTAGCTGTAAGGATTGTTACCTTGGCTGGGAAGCAGTTGCTTTGTGTCGAAGGCTGGCAACTCACGGTCTGAGAAGGGTCATCGCCCGATCATAGTGACGTAAATATAAGTTGCGCGATAGAATTTCGTTCTGTATATTTTTGCTTCTATCATAGCTGTTAGCATGTTATCAGGAATATTCGTTGGAGTCGATGTATACCAGTGTATTGGTAAAAGTCCTTCAAAATTTCACGCAAAAACTTTCATGATATGCGTGAGCTCATATATGGCTCTTCAGTGCTCAGATACGGTAAGCAGGAACACGCAATGGGAATTATGGTTTGTGTGCAAGGCGGGAAGTCTTTGGATAAAGTGTGGGATTTGGATTCCAGCTTATGATATTACGAAAGAATACTCTTTTCAGTATAGTGGAAATACAGCAACATCCGCTTCTTTACCCATGCCTTTTTCGTTCATGGTATCTGTTTTTCTTGCTTACCGGCTTACCGCTCATCCATCTTTGCTGTTCAATTCTGCGATACCGCTATTTTAATACTCCACTGAATTTTGATTCAAGTCGAAAATTGAGAAAAACTTTTTACTCTTCTGTAGTGTTTGCTTTTTTTAACAGTGTTCGAATAATGATAGTTTTATTGGCCGGAATGAAAGTGCCAGTGCCATCTGTTCCAAAATTTTCTACAACTTCTTGGATAAATATTCCAATGTATTGTTGTTCACCCCCCCTAATCAATTGATTTTCCTTCCTTGGCAACAGTGATGACAACCGCATGACTTCGACCATGGCGACTTAGCATGTTTCGCTTGACACACTTCCTTCACCTTAGTTGTGCTTCGCGTGCCTGAACTCATGGCGTTTCACGCTCGTGCTGTGCCACTGACAGCTTGGCATCGCTTTCGCTGTTTAGAAATGGCTCGTTGCAAATAGGCGGAATCAGATTGAGGGTTTTGAAGTTTTGATACGCATCGTCATCGGAAATCGTTGCTTGATATTATTGGTTGTCAGTGTTGGATATGACTTTCGGTGGTACGGTGGTTTGGCGCGGCGGTGTAATAGTTGTCTGTTTTTTTCAGAGCGACAGTTTAAATCGTCCCTCTCCATGTAATTTCCTCCACGCCTTCAGGTTCCGCTTGACCGTACCTGGTGTGGCGTACTGTTGACATCCATACTATGCGTTTCTACCAGGTTGTGTTGAGTGATATGTTTCTCACGTAGCACTTGTTGCTGTGACATTTGGCGGAATTAAACAAATCACAACGGACGATTTGCGTATACTGATACAGGCCAGTAATTATTTTTGTACGAAATTTGCGCTTTATTAAAAAAGTTGTCATTGATTTGTGTGTTGCTGTTGCATCGAGGTGATTAGCCGGATAGTGCAATCGGTAATGACAGCCCCCCATTTTTCACAATTTTTTTGTATATAAAAATAGCCTGTTGGCGAATTAACAGAAAATTTCCAAAGGAGTAAATCTGATAGGTCAGGTTGGCAGCTTTTTCACACTAATCAGCCAAAAATATGTGGAGAAGCTGTCTATTTTTGGTTTTGCCTGACGTTTGTAACCAGAATATGTACTTTTTTGATATATGCGCGACGCCTTCCTGGTGCGGCGTTGAAGTGGCGTGTTATGCAACAAAGTTTTCTGTCAAACCTTTTTTTGTTTTCACTCTTATGTTATTTATGGTGACTAAAACTTACGTGCTTCAAATAACGCTCAACGAACTGTTATTGCCTATGGAATGTTGGAGTGGGGCGTCGCCTCTCATCCTCACTCGTTACACGAACAGTTCCGGGTGCGGTTGGGCCTTGTGAAGAGGAGACCCTTTTCTCGCCAAACTGAAGCACATGCGGAAAAACCAAGTTTGGACATGATCGCGTGTCACACGTCTGTTGACCGCCTGAACCTGAAAGAACGATAGTTGGATTGTTGTGGTTACTTTTCAACAGGTCGCGCTCTCAGTTTGAACCATACACGGCAACACTGTTTAGTAAGCTTCGTCTCGTCCCGCCATCTTTAAAAGAAAAAAGTCTAAGGCTAAGTTAAAAGTATTTTGCATAGCCTGGTTGAGAATCGGGGTTGTGTGTTACTTTCATGCACTAACTAAATCACTTACATCAGACGCGGTTCTGTGACCTCGTGTAAATTTTCGTCTTCACGCATGCGCGGAGCCGCATGGAGCTTTGTGGCGAAGTGCTCTTCTCTGACGTCGAAAATCAGTGCGTCGTGTGCAACATGCATCGCAGTTTCGAGTGTGTAGAATCAAAGCAGGCTTTTAGAGATAAGAGCAGAAGGCGCTACGATTGATGTTTCGTACTGTACGACCTTCTTGCTTCTTAAGCTCTACTTAGCTGGAAAACTGCCGAATTTGCTTTTGCTCAAATCACAAACTTCGATGATTTTTCTCTGCACGTAATGTTTCGTCTTTACTAAAGTATAAAATTAATCTTTTTGCCATTGCATGGGTGAGCATTGCACAGACTGCGTCCGTCGTCTAGCAGAAGGCTGTAAGTCAAGTTTTTTGTTGTTCACAAAGCAGTAGTTTTCCAGCTGCAGTACATTGTACATTGTGAGACCAAATAGCTTAAACATTTAATTTTATGCATAATCTTCCGCACTGTATCAAACACTGGTGCAGGCTCTGTTAGACATACCGATTGGATTGAACGTATCTAATCCTGACGTTTTGTGCCCTTGACAACATGCTTGGTTTCGCTAAAAGTATTGGGATGTCATTCGCTTACTGCAGTGATCGTCATTTCACCCTCTGCAGAAGCTCTGTATTGATTTCTTTCACGAACTCATTAAACTTATGAACTGGAGCGAAAGTTATTGACTGTTTCGAAGTTGCCTCTTGCTGCACGTTGATTGTTTTTTTTCGTGTGCATGACGTAAGGCTCGGGCAGCCAGTGCAGTATCGGGATCGGATTACATGTGTTTGACTCGCAGGTGAAGAGTTTGCATAATGTTACGGAGATTTCCAAGTGGTTCACGTAGAATAATACGAGCGACAATTACCACATTCTTAGGGCATTACAATGCGCTACCTTAATTCATGGAAGAAATCTGTTGCGGTTTTACTGTAAGATTTGTTCAGATAAGTTGGTTGCCTCCTCGGCTTCTTCCACCGCAATTAGCGGATCCGAACTCTCTTCGCGGTGCATAGCTTGTTTATGTTGTTTTTCTCGGTCATAGCGACAGATCTTTTTCCAACACATTCGCGTGCACAGTGCGGTCAGTCGCCACTCACGCAACTCCACCCCGTGGCCCACTCCACCCACTGCTGTTGCCAAGTTAAACGGCGATATCTTAAGTTCATCGACCGGTGTTTAGTGTCAGTTCTTCCGGATGCAGAGGAAGAGAATGCCGAAAGTTTGCACTGGTTTTTATCCTCGCTTTGGGACAACGTACCCATTCAGCATCGGCTTACGATGCGAATATCTCCGCTTAGTAATCTTGATGATCGATAACATCACCAAGTACCCAATATTCGGCGCCTGTTTTCTGCATTTACTTTTTTCGCTGAGACATTATGTCCGCGCATTACATCAGTCCGTAGCAGAGGTTTTACACGTTTTACCAGCATTTTTTTTCTAGTACCGTTAAAGAAAAAAGAATTTGTTAACACCTAAACGTCATAATCCAGGTAAAATGATTTCGATGCCCTTGTTTGATTTTCTCCGTTAGCGCGTTAGTGCCTACCAGTTAGCTTAGAAATTGAGTGTCAACCATATTCCTGACTGGTCGTCGCATAAGCGACGCAAAGGGGATGCATAACTGTTCGTGGAAGCATCGTAAATTAATCGAAAACAAAACTTTGTGATTAACTACATGGGTACTTAGCCTTGCAGATGACCCTTGCCGTTGCCTTAAAAAGTTCATGGCATGTATGAAGAATAATAACAGGTTGTACACGTAATTTCAAGCTTACGCCCGAAAAAGTCGGCGTGGCATTAAATGCTGGTAATCCTTAGGCTGTGCTGTGTAGAGCGTTCACTGCCGTATTTAAAATGACAGGGTCATAGCTGAGAATCGCTGTACCAGTGTGCTACTGATTGGTCTTGCCCATAAAAAAAACAAATAAGATCATCACCACCATATTCGCATAACCACCGCGTTATATGCGCAAATTAGATGGTTTAGTAAGCAAGTGAAGGCATTTTCCCTTACGGTTTACTCAAGCAATGAACCGTGTCTGCTTTAAAGTATGTCGCTTGTAATGAAAAGAAATGACTCGGCCGTCGCCCACGTTGAATTTGAGTAAAAGTCTTTGTTTAAACCTGACAAATACGGGCGTTTCAGTGATTCAGTCCCAGTTGTGCGGAAAACACGCACAGTTCCAAACAGTGCAACGTTTATGGTATATTTGTAGCTGGCGCAAAACCGTCTGAGTTTCGTTTAGAAAATTATGTTTAGGTACTGGGTATTTTTTAAATATTCTAGCTCATATTAGCGTGTCGGGACCGTAGGCACCCTGGTAATTTTTTATTTATTTGGGTGGAGGAGGCGAAGGCTATTTCCTCAAATTGGTCACTGCCCCGATTTTTGACGCCTGTTTGTTATTTCCGAAGTAGTTCTTATCGTTAACACTACAGTAACTTCTCCCTGAAAATAAAGTGCAGAACAAAACAAAATATTCATGTTTTCTAATCCAGAGTATTGCCAACAACAACGTCAGCACCTCGCCCTTTTATTTAAGAGTCTGCCAAAACTATTTTATCTCCTGAAACAACGCCTTGGTTTCATACTATTGCTCTAAATAACATATTTTTGCCCTGAAAATTCACAAATACTGCCCTTGGTTTACGTGATTTTTACGGGTTTTACAGCGGTAGGTGCACCGACCACCCTCCATGACTACCGTCTGGAACACCTATGGTCAAAACGCTGAAACAGGCCAGTTGTACAGAGCTAAATTATAAAAAATGCTTGGATATTTATTGACCGCGATGTAGCTGAATGCTCGCATAAACTCGGGTTTGAAGGGAGCACCATCACATCACAGTACTGGGTATATGCAGATCTCACTTTTCCTAGGATCGGTTTGATACTGGACCGAGACTGAGTTGCGACTTCAAAGAAGTCAGCACCATCTTATGCGCAGTGTTTTCTCTCGCCGTAGCGTTTACTGCGTGAATGAACCGGCGTTGCGACTTACGCTCGAGACGTACCATTCTCTTCTGAACAACGCACGTCGTTCGCATTACTGCATAGCGTTACCTTGGTGCACGTGTAATGCATTACGTAGAGATGATTTTCAACATACTTTTGCAACTGTCATTCACTGTTTTGTGCGTGACATGCAATAGTCGAAACACTTTGTGACTGCATATCAAGTTCGTATGGTAGTCGTTGCTTCACCGAACAGATCATCGTCATTTTTCTTTTACGGTCGCTTTCTGTTTCAAATCACCTTTCTGTTAACTTCTTTCAGTTGGTTGGCATTGGATACGGCAGGCTTTAAGGAAAATATTAGGTACCCGATATGGACCTGTAGGGACCCGAAGATAATTTTCTCTGATTCTAGAGACCCGATTTTCAATTCTAGGCACCCGAAGCGGGTCGCTAAAACACCTTAAAAAACATGGAATACGGTATTGTGTTAATCTAACTATCTTCAGCACTCGATGTAGTAATTTCATAACGTTAAACATTTCTGTGAGCAAAACGCGTTTCTTTCGCCAAGGTTAAACCGTTTTTGGACATCCTGTGCAAAGCATTGTGCATTGCGGAGTTAAAGATTATCAGCGCGCGTCTTCGGTTAATTGATGTATGCGGTTTCATTTCCGCTTTTTATCCTAGCTGCGATTCTTCAATTCGGTTTTGACGTCTACGGCCATTAAGTTGCCCAACCATTTAATGTAGTGATACCTTCAAATGCAGAGTGTTTACCCAAGGGTAAATCTGACCGCAGGTGAGTTGACCTCCACAGTTGAAGCGTTCCTTTCCGCTGCGAGATGGCATGAGCCAACTTTTTCCGGTTAGTGAATTTGCGAACGAAGAGGCAGTCGATCTATTTTTTGCGTTTTGCGAAGGTCATTAGTGTTGCGCGTGTGCTCAACACGTTGGCTTCTAAAACGGGAACATTCTCCTTCAAAAGTTTTTTTGACTTCTGGTTTTGTTATAGCTACACGTGATATGGAGTCACATAAAAATCCCTGCAGTTGTTAAATGATCTGTGAGTAGTCGTGAGGCCTTGTGCGTTCGAAACTAAAATTGCCACAAAAAAAACTTTTTTTGCGCTTTTGTGAGAACGAGTGTCCCTTTTTTAAGACGTGTCTAGTACACATCGAAAATTACGTTACGAACTTTTGTCACGATTGTTTTAGCAACACGAGAGATGTATCTAAAAGTTACGTTTGTGGTCGTCCATTGTTTGCTGTGGCCTTTCACGGAATGGAATCTGAACTTTTTTGTTTCCTATGTGTATGTGGCATTTTATGCTCTTTTTGTTGCTATGTTTAAACATTTCGTCGGTGAGTTATGAATTGTCAAACACCTTTGCTGCGTATGCAGGAGTAACCCGACTTTGCTGAAAGAATGCTTTATTATGTTTGTAAAAAAGTTTTGGGTTGCACTAAATGTATCTCCGTGTGTGTTTGCTGTTACGTGGTGATGATCACGATTCAGACAACGCTGTGTTTCCCTGATGATATCACTGATGAGATCACAATTTTCTCGAAACAGTGCCATAAGGAGAAATAGTAACAAAAAAAAATCTTTAATTTTTCTTTTCCTGGAGTAAATATTAGATTCCATAGTTCTACGCAAAATTTTAGGTCTTGAATTACAAACCCACACTTATGCGGTTGCGAACAAGTTTTCCGATTATTTAATTTTTTTTATCTTTTTATCAGAGGTTATAATCATTTCCGATCACACAATTTTCAATGGCCGACGTTAAACCAAGAAGTGCATTGTTACCGCGCATTGTTGCAATTCAGTTTATTACTATCTGTGTTGATAGGCTGGCAGAAATCTCTCGCTTGCTGATCTTGTTTGTTTACACTGGTGCGCAAAGCGACCTAGGACCCCGAGCCACAGAGAGGTTTTGCGATGGCAATCTGTTTGGCGGTAACTTGCAATCAAAAGGTTGCCTGTGCATCTCCTATTGTGTTGTCTGCCATGCATGAGCGCATTTTGCATGAAGTGGTTTGCGGATTTCCTACACGCAAAGCCTGGGATTTCGCCAAAATGCCGCAAAGACGCATCCATTTCACTGCGTTTATTTACGCTTTCAAAAGTCTTTTTGACTAATTGCCAAAGCTTGGCTCGCAACCGGTCGCAATTCGGAAGGATTTAGAATTGGAGTTCGGATTGAATGCGCGCTGGCTGTCTGCACGCAGAAACACTGCCGTCTCGTGTTTGTTTCGGTGTTTACTTCAAAGCATGCAAACGACAACATAAGGTCACGGCGCTGTGTCTAAGGAGAAACCCAGCGGCTATTTTTATCGTTGCTCGCTTTTTTCGCGTTCTGTGACCAACGATTCCTGCGTGCCAAGTGGAATCGAATGAAAGAGTAACTGCCTCAGTGCTCTGCGCTCAGCGATCGAGGTGGGAAAATTCGTTCAATGGGCAATTTATGAAACAAAGGTTTTTTGTTAAGTTAAGGAAGATGTCATTTGGCGTAGTTATGAAATTTGACTAGGATTTCGGTTGAACATGCTACAAAAACAGCCGGCCGCAACAACAACGATCGGTGTCAAATGTAGTGTAATCGGCACACGACTGCCGTTGATTTTACAGCGATAACAACGTTTGCTCCGGTTAGATCTCAAGCCGTGCAATTCATATCGAGAAGAAAATCTCGCAAGTTTTGTTGATTTTGTGAAATGACTGTCTTTTTCAGCGTTTATGTCATCGTTTCGATGAGGCGATTGTAAGATCCGCTCTTTTGGTGGGAGCTCGTCATTGGAATCGCTGATTCAGAAACCTGAGACTGAACCGTTATTCAGCACTTTACGAACGGCATGGTTAAGTGAAATGTTCGCTTTGTTTACTGCTGTTCCTTTCGTAAATGCTGTCAAGATAATAGGCTGTTTTTTGTCTTTCGAAACCCTTTCGTATTGATACATGAGCAGGGTTCCTTAAATTCTTCCCACATAAGGAAAAAGTTAGACTTGTGCTGGTATTCCGTCTTTTCTTGCACAGCCGTTTAGAGCACTGCTTTCTGTTACCTAGCGTCGTGGCTACTGCACCTGTCGACTGGCATTGGATACATTGCTGTGATGCTTACGTGCTTAAATGTTCGCATGCTTTTTGCCATCTCAAGAACTGTAATGATTGATTTAAGGTTAAGTACGTTGACCGCTTCTCCTTCGGTCGTCGTTGTTTCCCAAGAACGACCAAATCGGAGACGTTCTTAGCGTGACTCAAGCATTCTATCTCAGGTGGAGCTGAAGCAAGATCTTTTGTTACAATGCATCAACCTGTTTGATTTCTGATCATGAATTGCCCTAATATGAGTTTTGTAGATCTCTACGTAGCACGATAACCTAAGCATGTTGTAATTAGCGGTCATGTCCGTAGCTGCGGTGGCATTGCGATTAAAAACAAGGTGGTCTGGTGTGGACTTTAAATGGTTGTTTGGAAATTCGCTTCGTAAAAAATCAAAAGTTTGGGTAGTTTTCCCAAGTACACGATTTTTCTTGCTATTTTCGAATGCTTGGTGGTTCGAATTGGAACTTGGGTGATAACACCATGGATTTAATGAATCACTGGTTTTCGTCTGTTGTAATTCGGCTGTGGTGGCATGTTGTGCAAATGTATGTCAACCTTGATGGCTGTAAACTCTGCTTGTCACTCATGTGGTAAAGCACTGACCAATGTAACGAGTCGATGCAACCCCGCGTCGCTTCGTTCTGCTGGAAGCAATTTGCACGAGACCGTGTTCCGTGACCTGCACGTGGTGACTTCGGAAGCGTGAACGTACTGCAGGTGTTGCCAAGCCCATTCTTTAGTATGTCTTTGCATTTACAACCGAAGCGAATTTTGGAGGCCTCGGAAATTCGATTGTCAGTTTAGCTGGCAATAGTCTAGAAAGTCACACCAGTGACCTCAGCATCTCTTCTGTTCGGTTGACAAAACCTCGTCGTTTGGGAACAGGTGTTTTTGTTCATTTAAATCCTGTTTGTGCTGCTTTTCACCTTGTGTCCGTGGTCCTGTGTTTTTCTCCACGTATCTTGAAGCGATGACAGAGTAACGTTCAGGATGGAAAAGGATGATGGGCTTATTCCTTGAGTAAGCATTTCGAAGTTGTCCTTAAAAAATTTCGAACAACCCTTCAAACCATTTTTCGCACAGGTTATCAAATGCGGTAAACAGTTTTCTTTATGACGTTGCTTTTAGTAACAGATGGGCATTGTGACCAACCACGTATTAACATCTCACGATGTTTTCCGTTTAAAATTAGATCGTGATAGAAGCTGGCTGACGCTGCCCGGCGCGTGCAACCCGGTTGTTCAACCACCTACCAGTTCTGAGGGACACACTTGCGTGGGCTGCATTTATCACCAAAGCAGTGCTTTCAATCCAATTAACGAAGTGCCTATCGCTGTGGCCTCTAGAAAGCTGGCTCTTATTGCAAAACTGTCATTCAGTCTCAGTGGCTTCGCCTGGTGCTTTAACCAAAGTCGATGCCTTCTCGCGAAAGAACTGTGCTTGAATGGCGCATTGCAATATGTTGCCTGTTAGCGTAGGTCATGTCACGCGACGGAAAGCTAATCATGTTTTCTCATAAACAGTTACTTTCTGACGCAACGATCGGTTACACTTCAAAAATACGTTGCGTTGGTAACGTTGGTTTCATATTTTTTCTTTTCAACCCTCCGAATGACTTGAAAGGGGTTCAAACTGTTCAACTGGTTCGCTTCACTCGTGAAAGTTAGGTTTGGTCAAGGCCAATGGGGCGTCACTTTCCTGTTGTTTGTAATCATGTCATGAATATTTCCGGTTCACTGTTATTTGATTAAAGAAGTGCTGCGTATGGAAATACTGTACACTGCACCATCAAAGCGGCTTTATAAACATCGTTTTCGTTATCTTGTAAGTTTTACTGTGCTCTTTTAATTACTGCTGTAGACAGTTGGATCTGTGTCCTATCGAAATCGCTCAGCTGTGAAATTTCTCGTCACGAAAATTGCCCGCGAAAGCTGCGCAGACGCGACGCTTTCTGTCAGTGCGGTTAATTTGAGATACAATAAGCTACCGACCCCGCCTTGGCATTTTAACGTGTCTATGCTTTGCCAGCTTTGAAAGCGGTTCTCGATCTTATCCAAGATTGGCTTAATTTCCGCCGATCGTCTTGGTTCCGCCGTCGCGCCAGCTCGATGCTATCGTGCGCTGCTCCCTTGTCTGCGTTTGCGGTGCAACTCCAGCTTCTCTGAAGTGGTAGCTGTGTGGAAAAACTAGCGCGTTGCATTTCGCGGTTGTTTCTGAGCCGGGCCTGATTTCACCCATTCTACTTTGCGTCACCTGCCTACGCTCATAAAATCCGCCGCGTGACGGACGTCATCAGGGTCACGCCAAACCATAGCCCTTGCTCGGCGACCCGTGCTGCATCTCTGTCACGTGACAACTTTGCGACTTAAGCACGATTTCCCACGACTTAGTTGGCCAGCAGATGTACCAGCAATCGCAAAACGTTTCAAGGGCACTTTTGTAGAAGTGGCTAATGCGTTTCCAGACTGGTTTTGCGTTTCTTTGTGCACGAAACTTTTATTAGGCCTATCAGCGGTAAGAAATTCGCAGGATGTTTGTAGCAACGATCACATTACCGTGTTGTCATCATTGAACCATTGATACCAACAAAAATGTATTTCACTGACCCAATGCTTCCATTTTTGCGTTATCTCGGAACTGTTGGTTCCGAGGCAAAATAATGCTGGTTCGTGGGCGTGTTGACTGCTGTGAGTTGGCCGGACACTCTCGATTGCCACCTGTTGCTCGCATCAACTGTAATCGTTGATTTCATCACCAAACCAACGAACATGATGAACATCAAGTGTGCATCGAACTAAGCGATGATTCGTGTTGGCCAAGCCAAGGCGAATTAGTGTACATAACAAACTCTTTGGGTGATTTATATATCATCACACCCAAAGCCATTTCCTTCCGGAAACTGATCTTGGAAAAAACGAATATATTACGTACTCTCCTAAATAATAAAGTAATATTTATACTACAGTCTCGCGTACGTGCTACTGACTCGCGAATTCGTTTTAATTGCATATAAAACAGCGATGCGGCATTTATTTTCATAGTTTTTTTAACTATGGAAATATATAAACTGCTCACATTTTCAATAAGCAATTGATACGCGAAATATCACGTTTCCGTAATCAGCCTTGGTTTTAGGCTTTATAGTGAAGAAAGTTTGTTGTGTACTCTAGTTGAACTTACCGCTTTGATGCAATACAACTTGCTTGTCTCGAACGAATGTACCCCTTGCCATCTCGTAACCAACGTTGTGCGTGAGTCCCAGTAATCATCAGACTTTGGTTCGCGATTGCGCAGTAGCTGTTTTGCGGAGTGGCAGCGGTTTGCTTCATTATTGTCTAGCCATTTAGCGAGAATGACTCAACGCAGCCTAGTGAATTTCGTAGAGCAGGTGTTTGCAGCAAAGTCACAATGATCGCTGATGGCAACGTCTGGTCGCTTACAGACTGTGTGCGTGTGCAAGGCTGCGACATGGGAAGTCTTAAAGCCACCTGCGTTGGGCAAATCACGATTCCACCACTCATCAGACCTGCAACCTCGGTCGTAAATATTTTTATTTTACTTAAACACTTTCCGCAATCACTTCAAAGTTTCAACGTAGGCAGTCATCCCGAAAAATAGCACTTCACACCCATGCGCGTAGAGCCTGGGAATTTGTTTTGCTGGAATGTTTGTGACGGATGTGACAGGTGATTTAACATGCACACAAATGGACGGATAGTAGTTAGGGCCTGGCCACCTTAGAGGTGTTGGTGCGGTAAAGCTCTTGATTAGCTCATCTTGAACAGGTGTTATTTTGCTTTTTGGTCTTGACATTCGTTAATACGTGAATCATGCTGTTTGTAGTGTCTACGATAATGTTGATTGGTGCTTGGAAATCACAGAAAAGAAAAAGTAGGCGGACCTTTCAGCATATTATTTTGATGAAGAACCATTTCCTGGCGAATTAGGTTTGCTTTCTGGCGTACGTATTTAGGAACTTCAAAGACAAAGCAACCCGCTTCAACGATTAGAATTGATTGATAAAAATAAGTTTCCTCAATTTCTTTTATGTGATTCAGTCGTGTATTTTCTGCGTATATAGTTTCCTGATAAAACCAGCACCGATGTCTGCCTTCGAAAGGATTTAGCATGCATAGTTGCACCAGTTGCCGTGTGCCATTTCACCATTTCTCAAAACTTTCTTCTTGCAATTGCAGTTGGTCACGTGTTTATTGTGTCTCAGCAGCGCTCCAGCCGTTTTTATTTAATGCGCATTTTCGTTCGTGGCAGAGAAAACCAAAATTTTTCATGCCGATCATTGTACTGGCGTGTGGCTGTCGAAAGCTTGCGTGGTATGGTGCGATCCAGACCTGCGTAACGTACATACGTTTTCTCTAATCTGATGAGAACAGTTTCGTAGTTATTTTGGAGTTTCGGAAAAAATTTAGTGAAATGCCTACATTCCAGTTCCATCCGCAATGATCAGAATTGAAGTGTGACCGCATAATCTGTGACGTACTACAGCACAGTCAGTTAATGTTCGCGTTAGACACGATCTTTTAACACTGATAAAAATTTTCAACTGTTATATTCTTCAGCTCGCATCGGTCATTTGCAACTGTCCGATGCACAAGTTAAAACAATGTTATCGAAGACTCCAACTAAGAGGAAGAATTCCTCCCGATTCTTCCGCTCATTGCACACAAATGGTCTTATTTCTTACACAGAATATCTATTTCTTCTGTGTATTTTAACAAGTGAGTTGTTTCGCATCTTGGCGCTGCTATGTCAGTGATTTGCCGCCGTGATTTGGAGAGACTTTGAAGTTGCTAATATTATTTTTACGTAAACGTATCGTTTAGAACCGAAAACCGGATTCGAAATAGCATTCAACATGTTCGACGCCGATGGGAACAGAAGAGTAGACAAAAAAGAGTTTTTGGTGGTAGGTATTTTACGCTGCTTTTTTCCGGCCTCCTGCAATATTAACTTTGTTTCAGTGCGTGCGTCACCTGCTTGTTTCGTCATATAGTGCGGCCAGCAGACTTGCTCTGTCACAACTTATTGTGTCTTGCGTGATGTCCTGGTCTTGGTCTCGTGTTGCTCTTTGCTGACACCTCGCGCGTGAAGAAATTCCCAGCTATGTCGCGCGGTTACAAAATTGGCCGCTGAAGCTGTTAGCAAAGTTTTGTTTTCGCTTTGTGTGCCTGCTATCCTTGATCGCTTTATTGAAGATATGCGAATTTTCTAGCTCGAAGAAATTTTTCGAACGCGGACAGAGAAGAGGTGCTTCGATGAACAAGGGGTGAGACGGTTGTTCGTTGCGCTGTGTGTGTTTTACCAGTTCCATTTACGCTTATTGCTCTGCATAGCTGGAGACACTGTCTACTTCTGTAATCTGAAAACGTCAACCTCGTGTTTATTTTATTTGTTTCGTTTTCAAAGTTAGTGGTGAATTGCCTCGAATATTTTCTCTGAATATTTGATAATACGGAATGTTGTTGGGTTCGAAGTATGTAATGTGCTGTTTGCTACGGTCCTGCTCTGGTACTGTTTGCTTGGCTGCACTTGATGGACTACTCACCGAAATTTCTGAAACATCTGAACCAGAGTGTTAGTTGTGTTGGAAACTTACACTCGTGAGATTTTAACCCGGCCAACGAAGGAGATTGCTTTCATGTAAATGACTTCTGGTAACCACTTAAACGTTATCTAGCGCAGCAGGTTGTGTCCAAGGTGTGCGATGCTTCGCAACAAACTGTGTGTTGGGTTGAAATAAGAAAGNGTTGAGCTTTTAAACCCGTATGTGTAGTATGTAGACAAGAACAGAGCAAAAGCTAAAGATTGTTTTCACTCCGTGAAGTGTTTACTTTTGTAATTTATGAACTGCCGGTGCGTCGCCATACAATCAAACGCAGATCGCTCGCGCAGGACTTTACTTTTTACAAGTAAAAGATTATTGTGCGCGCGTTTGCATTTTTTTATTTTTTATTTCGTATGTTCTTTGCAGAACGACCGCTTTAGGCGAATAGCAAGAGACCCGAGCTGTGTTGCGCAAGGGCTGGTAATGACGTGATGCTTGCTGCTGGTGCTGCACGACAATTGCTTCTCTTTCTATCGATTTTTCACCCGTGTTTAATTACTGCAGTTTTTCAGAAACGATTTATTTATTTGCGGAATTTTGAAGTGAACATAATCGATCGTTGTCTTTTCCTTTCAACCTTCAAAAATTTCGATCGGTAAAAAAGAGCATCTTAAGTTATTCCTGGTACAATTCCAAAGTAAAATGTGATGATCATTTTTTCAAAAATCGTTGGAAGAAAAAGTTTCTAAATGTGGAAACACTTTTCTATTAAAAGTTAATCATATTCAACTGGCTAAACAAGTTATTTTCGTTATTAATGTTACCACAAAACGGTGCATGCGTTTCTGGTTAAATCATTTAATTTAATGCACTTAAAGACATTGAGTGCTAGCTTTATTTCGGCAAACGCTAAACCGCTTAATTTCTATGATTTTAGAATAAACTTGCTCTAAAAACCAAACCACTTACCGTCTTTTAAAAGGCCGCAAAAGGATATTAGAAGAAACAATATACGTCTTTCGTACAAACAACCACAAATACAATTCTGTAACTATAAACTGTGTCAAGTTTATATAAAGATTCGTTTTCGTCTTCAGTCAACATCATGTAATCTATATACAAACCACTGTTACCTAAATTGGCTACCTTTTAATGGAATCTGTCCATGTATTGCAAGTTATATGGAGGTTTTGACTTTCAACTTTCACGGAATCTGAGACACTTGTGCAAAGATTGTCGGGTTTTTCTTAAAAGAGTCCTTTCCAGATGCTTTACTGAGAGCGAGACAGCAATCTGCGTCGTTAAATCTGTCTGTTTCAATCAGCGCGTGCAATAGTAGTCGCTCTGCGAAAAGCTGGCTGTTTTAATTGCAACACGGCTGTTTAGTTATGTGCAAACTACTGCTACGGTATGATTAGAAAGGAACTAATTTAGCTGAAATCTCCGAGATCTATAAAACGCGATGTCAGTTTGTTGTCGTTAAGATTTGTAATAAATACGCTTCAGCAGTGTGCAACCTGAATGCCAGGAACGGTATTTAACAGGCTGCAGCCAGCGTGGAATTTCCACCTATACTGTTCAAATTGTGAATAAATCTTCGAATGCTGATTAACACACAGGAAATGCAAGGAAAGAATGAATGCTGAAAGCCACCTTGCAGTTTTTCTTTATTTTTGCAGTGCCTAATCAGAATGGTGCCTTTTTCATTTTTGCATGGCTTGGTTATGTATGTTCACGCTTGCCGACGACGGCTGTTTCCGAAAAGGTTTCCTTGGCGAAAACAACGCCAGAATGAAGTCGGCTTTCGCTGCTGTAACCTAAAAAATACAGAGCAACAGAAAAAGCTGCGGAATGTTTTAATTCAGTTTGTAGCGATAAGGATTGCTTTTGGCAAGCGCGCATCACTGTTGAAACTGGATGAAAAGAAACTCTTTGATCCCACAGATATTTCCCCCAGACGTTCATGAACTCTCGGTTTGATTTCGTTTCTTTAAGGTTGTTTTGCTTCAATGTTGTTTAACCTATTCGAGACAATGCGCAGCATACCATACTTGCGTAAAAATTACACTCTGTGGGATCAACGCATGCATTGTTTGGTTGCAGAGCCGCAACCAGGGAGGCGACGGGGCAATTGCCCCACCCCCGAAAAGTTTTGTAAAACATGTTTGGTTGTTAGGTACAACGGTACAACATCGAGTTACAATAATAATTATTATTGCAAAATTATAATTTAATTTTGCCAAACCCCGAAAGCATCAGCTGGTTGCGGCCCTGGTTGGTTGGCTGGATATGGGCGACTTTGCGAACATGCTGCACGTCTTGCTCGCATTTCATTCCCATCGACTGCTTTTTTGCTTGTTTTTTTTCACTTCAGATTCAAACAGTAAAACGCACTTTACATCTATGAAAGCTGTATCACTGCGGTAATTATTTTAAATGCTGATGTGTTGATCCAGGCGAACCAGGAGGGTGTTGATCGCGTGCAGGGTACGACACTGCTAGTTCACTTCTTTGGAAAAAACGGGAAAGACACGCTGAAGTACGAGGATTTCTACCAGTAAGTTCTTATTGACTTGTTGCGGAATGTACGTGAAAACCCTTTATTCCGATATATTATGTATTTTTTGCAGGTTTATGGACAACTTGCAGACGGAAGTATTAGAATTGGAAATATCCTTTGCGTAGTCGCGGTTTTTGTCGTGAAACAACTGAAGGAAGTGTTAGGGTTTACTCCAACATATAGCTTTATATCACACGCAACATATTCTCATAACAGAACACGAAATATTCAATACTCACCAGTGTGTAACTCAGGGTTGATGGGGTGACGCAAGTCACCCCCTTGGCTCAGTTAATTCCTCAATCTAACACTTCTGCTTTTTGCTTCCCAAACCCATCCATGGGACGCACCTATTGTGTAATCGATCGTTATCTCCGCAATTTGCAGTTATCGCTTGTAGGGTTCCGAGAGGGTAAGGAATAAGCCATGACCATGGTCGAACTAACCAAGCAACAGCAGTACTATCCAAACGTTCATGGATGCAAATTCATCCAAACTTGTCAAACTACCTGAAACCATGCGTCAACAATTGGAATAGGTCGTAAAATGCAAGAAGTGGGCAATCGAGCAAACTGGGTACACCGACGAATTGCAATGAATACGAGGCAGTAACGCCATCGTGAGACGGCAACGAACGGGGTCGCATAACAACGATCGTCCACAGTATGAGGAAACTAGCACCGCACAAGAGTGGGCAAGCTATAGCAGCAACGCAAAGCAGTTCGCCCAAATATGAAAATAAATTAAGACGCACAACGCAATCATTTAAATTTACGTAAAATCGTTGATTTTATATTTGTTAAGAAGCTCCACTCTGTTGTCACCACTCGTCCTCACAAATATCGAGCAAGTGTGCCGGAAGTTCGACGACAAACGTTACTACGTAGCATACTGGTAACTCTGGACGGTGGTGTACGTTTTTGTTATTGCTTCAGCACAGTCAAAGGTGTTGCAGGAATTGCAATGTGAGGACCAACGGCTGGAAATTATAGCAACTGTTTGCCTAGCATGTTGCTGTTTGCATAAAACAGATGTCGCAATGTATACACCGTAGTTGGCGGAGATAAGATATTGCTTAAGTGCGATTGAGTTGCTTTTTTGGTCTCAAGAGTTGTCACAAACGGTGCCGTAGATGTTGTACGTGCACTGTGACTGCTGTTGGCACGGGCCCGAGGAAGCTTTCTCTTAAATGCGTTTGTTCTCCCAGCAGCTTTGGTGAAATGCATGTGAAGCTCGATCGAACAGTTGAAACAGTCATAGCAAAGCATGCCGTAAAAACCATGACCAAACAAAATGTGCGTCGCTGCAATTTTGACAGTTATCCACTTCTGAATTTTCACTGTGACCATTGGTCGATATAATAGGATTTAAGCCGAGCACGCGTCTCATGCGGATCGAATGGGTTGGATCTCTGGTCGGGCGATACCAAAAGCTATGAAAAACGAACATGTTCCTCTATTAACTTTGTGTTTGGCGTTAGTGGGTTTTTGCAAAGGAAGCATTGCCTGCTTTGCAAGTAAACAAACTTGGCCTGCCCAGTTCTGACGTATTCATCGATTTTTGTTCCAGTGAGGTTTTTGCCACTCACGAACATCTTGCTTGTTTGCTCCTTAATTCTTTGTCCGATCGTCACTTCTTGACCTTTAGTCACGGTATGGCGACTATATCAGAATTGGACTTCGCCAGGATCTTGCTTCGCTACACAGACGTTAGTGACATTGATGAGCACTTGGAAAAACTGGCCAAGCGCATTCCTGAAGAGAAGGTAGTAACTTTGACGGTTGAGCTCAGCCAGTCTTGATACTGTTGTGTAAGTCACATGTGCTGTTCGGCAGGGTATATCATTCAGTGAGTTCAGTTCTTTTTTTCGTTTTTTGAACAACCTGGAGGATTTTGCCATCGCCATGCACATGTACACATTGGCAGGAAGATCCATTGGCCAAGGTACCAAGTTTTACGACCAACTTTTTCTGGTGATAGATTCGCTGTTGTAAATTCTGCGTCGAATCGGCGTGATTATACTGCGGCTAAGCATCAATTAAACGCCCGTAGCTGACCTCTGGTCACAACACAAACCGAATGGCGAGCAAGGCAGCTCCTTAGTTTATAAGTTTTGCAGCAAACTTTGCTCAATGCTTTGTTCGCATATGAATTATTATCATAATGAATTGCTTTAAAGACGAATTCAAACGGGCGGTAAAAATATCCACCGGCAACGAGCTGTCGGAAAACTTGGTCAACACTTTGTTTCAACTCTTCGATAAAGACGGCGACGGGCGTCTGAGTCATGTGGAGTTCATGGGGGTAATGAAGGATCGAATACATCGCGGTTTTCGGGTGAGTTTTTTGGCCTTTGGCTGTCAATTCAGCCTTGGTTGGTAGTTTCATACAATGTGGCATTTAGGCGATGTTTTGTGGCATTTAAAGCAATTTAAAGTGATGGTTCACCGTCGCTTGGATTTCGTTAAGCGCTGATAGAGTTTAGCCTCGATGCGCGGTTTGCTCTGCCCGGAACGTGATTTGTGAAGTGTGTAAATACGATTGTTTTGCATTCTGTGACAATACTCATTGCTCTGCTGAAATGTGTGGAAACGACTTTTGATTGGTTTGAAAGTGATTTATTAAATTGATCGCCAAGTATTCTTTTCCGGTGACGGTTATTTGTTACTATGCGTGACCACGAGATACTGTTTTGTCATCGCTGCGAAATGTAAAACACATCAGGCAGATATTGCATCGACGGTATACTATAGTGCTTCACGTGATGTTACTAGGTTACAAAACTTGCGAGCGATTGCCAAAAAAACTGTCTTTAGCCCTTTAAACTTTGTGAACGTCTGACTTTCTTGCTTTACCACGGGTGTTTATACATCCTTCAGCTGTTTGCGAGAGAGGTAAGTAGAAATAACTCAACGTTGTTTGTTGTAGAAGGTGGTGTTGATGCAAACCATCTTCGTGATTTCTGTGTTTCACTTGCCTGTCTCGATGTTGTCGTAGTTCCCGTCTTAGACGAGGATGTATCTTGTTGCCTCTTGGGATTTTTTCGCAAAACGCGCTACTGTGTTTGTCAATCCTTTAATTCGAGTTCAGTCCGCATCAAACCAGTTGGTTCATCGCTCTTGTTTCTCTTGTGTCATCGTGCGTGGTGCTTCCTTACTTGTCTTCGTTCGACCAATTACAACGAATCTACTTTAAACGACTTTTTTTAAAATCATCTTGCAAAATTCGAATTCGAGGTGCCACGCCACTATCATTTTCGAGCTTAATGCTTAACTGCTTCTTTTTTGAAATCGTCTGCAAATTTCTTTTCTTTTATATTTTTTGTTGAAAATCAAGCTTTCACCAAATTTCCTGCTGCTTTTATGAAAATATGTCTTTCGTTGCCTGATTTCAGCATTAATCCTATTATGCCCCATCTGTGCAGCGACAAGGCGCGTTCAATCGGTCCAGAGGCTGGAATGGTTTTCACCGCTGCTTTTCCTATGAGCTGCGGGTCTACCTCCACGATCTAGCCACGCATTCTTTGCCAAACCCGGCCTACATGTAGTTGGATGAACCGGTTGTTTTGCAATGCTTGCAACAATTTTCGAACTTACCCCAGCTGCGGATGTTATAACCGCTTTCCATTGTCAAAGTGTGCAGTACTTCCTTGTGCCATTTAACAGTTGCTGCCACGATGGGTACATGTTTAATTCAATTTGCGTTTTTCCTTCAAGTTGCCTGCATCGTCACATTTGTCTTAGTCGCACAGTGAGCGTTTCCTTTCAAGAACCGCAGTAGTGCATGAGCGTTCTTTATTTCGTTTGGGTGTAAGCATCAGTTGAAAGTTCTAGATCATTCGTTTGCTTGAGGAAGGTGAAAGCGTTTGTTTCGATGAAGCGCGTTCAGACGCCTGCCGACCAGACCAGCCTTTTGCATGTGCATGCGCAAAAAGAGCGACAAGTGAAAGCTCGGTTTCTTCAGTTCAGTGTTGTGTTGGTGTAGTCTAATAACAGAAGTACAGGCTGCAGTTCAGTGATAAGGTGTTTTTAGACTCAATACTAACTTCAGTTTGTGTAAAAAGTTGTCGTTTGCCGCTGTTTGTCATCATCGCTCTCGCTTAATCTTCGCAGCTGTCGAGGAATGATCATTTGATTGGATGGAACGGTTTCAAGCATTGCGTCAGACACAGATTTGTTCACGACTAACATTCAGGTTTCGGTGCTGATGTGTTTGGCCCGCGTAGCTTCGACAGCTCCGGCTGTTCAGTGTTCGTTTCATGTAGCAGTTGCAGATTTGATCGTGATCAAAACCATTTGCGATTACGTCTAACCAGTGTGTGTGTTTGATCTACTCGGCATGTACTGCTACGGCTGTTCGTTTCATGCAACATTACGGCTTTTCATCGTAAACAAAAAGCATTTGTGGTCACGACTAACCGATTT